>OGKX01000006.1_pt1 | contig 197025 bp, 179 predicted proteins | sample 1572541 | NCBI WGS metagenome assembly OGKX01 (sample SAMEA2581982, study PRJEB24529) | metagenome | biome: Human gut stool | place: China | collected 2011
TCCGGGGCTTTTTGATTAATTGTTTAACTCGTCCCATTTTAACGGGACACTAATGAAAGACAATGGCTGAGGCAGGAGATTTTTATAAAGTAGGTCTGTCCAGTTTTTCTGTTGGGAGACTGTCTTGTTGGGGCTTTTGTTTATCCCTTGAGTGCTGCCAGTGCAGCCTCGTAGTTGGGCTCTTGTGTTATTTCGGGTACCAGTTCCGTATAGATGACTTTTCCTTCCGGATTGATAATGACGATGGCACGGGCCAGCAGACCGCATAAGGGGCCGTCAGTCATCAGTACGCCATATTCTTCACCAAAACGGGAACTGTGGCGGAAGTCTGACAGAGCCGTTACGTTGCTGATCCCTTCTGTTGTGCAGAATCGTCCCTGTGCGAAAGGAAGGTCTTTGGATATGGCCAGAACAAGTGTGTCAGGCATTTGAGAAGCCATCTGGTTGAATTTCCGTACGGAAGTGGCACACACTCCGGTGTCCAGACTCGGGAAGATATTCAGCAAGACAAACTTTCCTCTGGCATCATCCAGTGAAAAATTGCTCAAATCGTTTTTAACCAGTGTAAATGCGGGAGCCTGTGCTCCGGTCTTTATGAATTCTCCTGCAAGTGATACAGGATTTCCTTTGAATGCTGTTTTTGTCATAGTTGTATAATGTTTAAATCTATGTATATGTAACAAGTGAAGACTGAAAATGTTCATCTTCTTGTTTTTTTGAAGGTTATATAATGTGAAACTGATTTTTTTTTATTTACTTTGCGCCCGTAAGAAAAATGACAGATAGATTATTACAACCTATGGAACGTAAATTGAAAGATTATGCTGTCCTCGCCCTGAAGGGAATGGGTATGGGAGCTGCCGATGTCGTTCCCGGAGTATCGGGGGGAACCATTGCGTTTATTGTTGGCATTTACGATGAACTGATTGATTCAATAAAAAGTATTAACGGGAAAAGCCTGAAACTTTTGTTTACCGGCAAATGGGTCGCTTTCTGGAAAGCAATCAATGCCAGCTTCCTTTTCTCCATTCTTCTGGGAATAGGTATCAGTGTCTTTTCGCTGGCCAAGCTGATCACCTGGCTGCTGACGGATCATCCCATCCTGGTGTGGTCTTTCTTTTTCGGTCTGGTTCTTGCTTCCACCTGGTTTGTATCGAAAGACATCAAGGAATGGAACTGGAAGACGATTCTCGGTTTTGTTCTGGGAGCAGCCCTGGCTTATTATATCACAGTTGCTACGCCGGCAGAAACACCTTCCAACCTGCTGTTTATATTTTTGTGTGGAGCCATTGCCATTTGTGCCATGATTCTTCCGGGAATATCGGGCAGCTTTATTCTGGTGTTGCTGGGTAAGTATTTTTTTATTATGGATGCAGTCAAGACATTGGATCTGGTAATTATTGTCGTATTTGCTTGCGGAGCCTTTCTTGGAATCACGATGTTTTCACGGGTTCTTTCGTATGCCCTGAAGCATTTCCGCAACATCACTCTGGCTGTGCTGAGCGGTTTCATGCTGGGATCGTTGAATAAGGTATGGCCCTGGAAAGAAACGCTGGAAACCTATGTGGACAGTCATGGAGTGGTAAAACCGCTTGTAGAGGCGAATGTCATGCCGGGTGAATATGTGTGGGAGGCCATTGTGCTGATGTTGGTCGGATTCTTCCTGGTATATTTCCTGGAGAAACTTTCTTCTGCAAAGACCGCAAAAGCCTGATCATTTATTCTATAAAATAAGAAACGCCGCAGAGTAACGGATGTCCGTGATGAGGACAAAGTTCGTTTGCTCTGCGGCGGTTTTTGTCTGGGCTTTATTTATCCAGCTGACGAATCAGATCAGGGTTGCTGCTGATGTTGTTGAAAATGTTCATGGCAACTTCCTTGAACATTTCATTCTGTTCACCCATGTTCATGATACCGGCAACTAATTCTCTGGGGGCCTCCAGATATCCTTTGGCGATGTCCTCTGTCATCTTTTGGAGATCGTCCTGAAGGTAATGCAGGAAAGCCAGATAGCCATAGTATTCTTTGATCTTTTCCGGGTATTCTTTTTCCAGACGGGCGTAGTTTCTGGCCGCTTCGTCAATGTATTCATACCGCAGTAGGGTAGAAGCAATGAGTCCCAGCATTTCGTCCTTGTTCGGGTCAAGAGCTTCAGCGTGTGCGAATTCGGTTTGAGCACTTTTCAGATCATTCTGTACAAGGTAATATTCGCCGTATGTCAGGTAAAGCCGGGGAAATTGCGGATCGCAGATTCTTCCTGCTTCCAGGTCCTTGAGACAAGCTTCTGTGTCACAAATGGCCAGCGAGCAAAGCGCACGTTGCTCGTAATAATAGGCTTTTTCATATTCCGGAATATCGGGATGCTCCAGCAGGGCTGTCAGATAATCTGCAGCTGCAGGGAAAAGCATAAGTCCCATATAGCATTGTGCGATGACAATCCATAATCTGGGCTTGTTGTTATAAAGCTTGTCGGCTTTCAGAAAGTATTTCAGGGCTTTTTCTATGTCTCCTGACTGCATGTAGCAGAAACCTTTCAGTTCCAGTGCTTCCGGAATGTTTTCGTTGATGGCCAGGGCGAAGTCGACTGCTTCAAAAGCCTTTTCGATGTCTTCCAGTTGCAGGTAACACTTGGTCAGTTCAACCCAGCAGTATGTTTCGTAGGGATATTCGTCCAGAATCTTCTTGTACCATTCGATTGTTTTTTCTAACTCACCTGTAGCCTGACAGTAGTCAGCCATGCTTGTCAGTACTTCGATACTTTTCGAATCTTTCTGATACGCTTTTTGCAGGAATGGTTTTGCCTGGGCATAAAGGTGTGCGTCCATATAGACATCGGAAATGTCAAGTAAGGCTTCGACGCTCTCATCTTCCTCTTTCATCAGCTTTTCGATGAACAGCTGAGCTTTGTCGGTTTGTCCTTGCTCCAGCAGAATGCTGATTCTTAAGAGACGTACTTCGTAGTCTGTCTGATCTGGCAGACTGTCGAGCAGGCGGATTGCTTCATCCGTTTTGCCCTGGGCCAGAAGTGTGTTACATTCATAGATGCAGATATCCAGATCATCCGGATGCAGTTGCTTGGCATACGCTATTGCCTGTTCTGCTTTTTTAGGTTTTCCCTGGCTGGCGTAATACTCGGCCAGGCAGGTCAGGTCGTTGCTGTCGAAATAGACAGATTTGCCTTGTTCAATCATTTCCTCAAATTGTTTCAGCAGTTCCTGAAATTTTGGTGTCAGAAATGAAGAATAAAAGTTATTCATGGAATTAAATGGAAAATATGTTCAAGGACTGGTGGGGAATACTTGTGAGTGATTCGGCCAGTCCTTGAACGTGTATATTAGAATTAATTATTTATTAATCTTGCTCCAGGTGTCTTTCAGCGATACGGTACGGTTGAATATCAGGTGTTCAGCGGTAGAATCTTTGTCGACATTGAAATAGCCGATACGCTGGAACTGCAGATAATCCAGAGGCTTGGCATCAGCCAGGAATTTTTCAACGTAACATTCATTGAGAACTTTCAGTGAATCGGGGTTGATCATTTCCTTCATGGCTTCCAGCGGTGAGCAGTTCCTGGCTTCGCGGATAGCAGCCATTTCGTCACGCGGATTTTCAACTTTCCAGAGACGGTCGTACAGGCGTACTTCCGCTTTCAGGCAATGGTTGCAGCTTACCCAGTGGAGTGTACCTTTTACCTTGCGGTTGGCTTCCGGCATACCGCTCTTGGTGTTCGGATCATATTCAGCATACACTTCGATGATGTTTCCGTTTTCGTCTTTCTTGCATCCGGTACATTTCACGATGTAAGCGTTTTTCAGACGGACTTCCTGTCCCGGAGTCATGCGGAAGTATTTCTTGGGTGCATCTTCCATGAAATCTTCGCGTTCCATCCAGAGTTCGCGGCTGAATTCGATGGTATGGCTGCCTGCATTCGGATCTTCCGGATTGTTGATGGCTTCCATTTCTTCCACTTTTCCTTCCGGATAGTTGGTCAGGATCAGTTTTACCGGATTCAGGACGGCTGATACACGGGTTGCACGTGCGTTCAGGTCTTCGCGGACAGCGCTTTCCAGCAGGGCAAAATCATTCAGTGCATCATAGGTTGTGTAACCGATTTTGTCGATGAACTTACGGATAGACTCGGGTGAGTAACCGCGGCGACGGAATGCACAGATGGTCGGCATTCGGGGGTCATCCCATCCGTCTACCAGTCCTTCTTTCACGAGAGTCAGCAGGTTACGCTTGCTCATCAGTGTATAGCTGAGGTTCAGCTTGTTGAATTCATACTGGTGAGGACGGTTGTCATCCAGATCCTTTCCTTCTTTTACCCAGTCAACGAAAAGGTCATACAAGGGGCGGTGAACGACAAATTCAAGTGTACACAATGAGTGAGTAACTCCCTCGAAGTAATCACTCTGTCCATGAGCAAAGTCGTACATCGGGTAAGCCTTCCAGTGATCACCTGTACGGTGATGAGGTGTTTTTACGACACGATAAATGATCGGGTCGCGGAAGTGCATGTTAGGATTGGCCATGTCAATCTTGGCACGAAGCACCATTTTTCCTTCTTCGATTTCGCCGCTGTTCATTTTCAGGAACAGATCCATGCTTTCTTCAACAGGACGGTTCCGGTAAGGGCTTTCCACACCCGGTTGGGTAGGAGTACCCTTCTGTGCTGCGATTTCTTCTGAAGTTTGTTCGTCAACGTATGCTTTTCCTTCCTTGATCAGACGGATGGCAAAATCCCACAGCTGCTGGAAGTAATCGGATGCGTAATATTCATTTCCCCACTGGAAGCCCAGCCATTTGATGTCTTCCTTGATGGCTTCTACATATTCTACATCTTCCTTGGTCGGGTTGGTATCATCGAAACGAAGGTTGCATACGCCTCCATAGCGCTGGGCTATTCCGAAATCCAGACAAATAGCCTTGGCATGTCCGATGTGCAGGTATCCATTCGGTTCAGGCGGGAAGCGAGTTTGTATTCTTCCTCCGTTCTTGCCTTCTTTTAAGTCTTTCTCTACAATCTGTTCTATGAAGTTCAGGCTTTTCTTTTCTGAACTTTCCGGTATGTTCATTTCAGTCATAGTGGTTTGTTTTACACTTTTCTTTGCAAAAGTAATCATTCTCGGATAAAATACCACATTATTATAGTAGGAATATCAAGGGCTGGTATGAATTTAAAAGGGAAAAAGCAGAGGATTATTCCGTTTTTGAGAAAAATATTATAACTTTGCAAACATTATAAGGTGAGCCGTTAATAAAGGCTAATAATAAAATATGAAAGAAAAACGCAAAATGTGTTTTATGACATGTTTTTTTATTTGGCTAGTTGAAAAAAAGGCTGCACCTTTGTGACGTTATCCTGAAAACAATCTTTTTACCTTAGAAAAAAACTAATACCTATTGAAAACTTTTAAAAAAAGGTTCGTTGTGAAACGAGCCTTTTTTTATGCTTGTATGGTTGGAATGAGCCTTGTATCAATTCCGCAGACTGCTATAATTTGGGAGATTATAATCAGGATGTTAAGAAGAAACAGATCATGCCACGGGCTGTTTCCCGACTGATGGGTTTTGTTCCATGGCTTATTCCTTTAGATGAAAGAGTATGACGGTTGGATTACTGTCGCTGTCATTTTTAAGATTTGTATATACATTGTATTTATCACCTAATATTTCTTCTGTTATGCAGGTTAAGCTCCTCCAGCCTCTGGTAAATGGCTGGTCGTAATATATAAATGTATTGTCTGTATATGTACAAGTATGAAATATTGTATTTTCCTTTGTCCTTTTGAAAACCCAGTTCTTATGTTTCATTTTGTCATGGAATACATGTAGGAAACTGTTGTTGTATTCCATCAGTGCAATTTTAAAACGGTTGGATTCGCATGATGTATAGATAAATTGCTTTAAAGGTTTCCCTTGTCCTACATAATCTGTCAGGACGGATTTGTCGTTGGGGTTGTATGTAATTCGACTTGTCAGTTTCTCTATATTCTGTTCGCTGTTGTTATTGTCTTTAAAATCCCAGCTCCATGAGGGTATTAAACCTTCCTGGGTTATTTTATAAATCTGATTATCAAATAGAGAAACATTCATGATGGAATCATTATATATGGATGTTCTTTTGATCGGGAAGAAAGCATTCATTCTTTCATATAAATGAAAACACTGATATGTGCTGTCAGACAGGGAATAATATAAGATATCTCCTGATACTGAAATGATTATAATGGAATTTCCTCTGACGTAAATTTCGTTGTATGATTCCAGCACATGGGGTAATTTGATTTTTTGTTTAAAAACTCCCTTGTTGCTGTATTGATATATATTGCCCCAGGGTTCCAGTAAAAATATTTCACCTGTCTCAGAAATAGAGAAATGTTCTATATGTTGATATTCTTCAGGGCCATTCCCTTTGTCTGAAATCTTGAAAAGATAGCTTCCGTTTGTTTTGAAACAGAAGAAAGCAGATTGCTGCATATCATAGATATAAAGGGTATCCTTTTTCTTTTCTATTTGATTGATCGTAGCAATCAAGCATGAATCAGATGTATGTAAGGGTACAACGGTGATGGAATCTGTCAAGTCGAATACGGATGTCTCTGTTCTTTCTTCCAGATCAATTGTTATTCTTTTTTCGTTTCCTTGAATGTTCTTCTCACAGCATTGGACGAATAGGAAAGGCAGTATTATTATTGTCAGATATTTTATGGTGTTCATAGATTTAAATTTAGTATAACCTTAATACCGTGAAGATATAAATAAAATCGGGATAAATCACACCTTCGGGTGGAATTTCCCCTGTTTGAAAAAAACTTGTTGCGTAAGTGCTGTCGGGGCAGAAAAATCCGTATATTTGAAACTTGTTTATCGAAAAAACTGTTGAAGATTCAAAATACAGACGAGCAATATGGCACAACCCTTGGCTGAACGTATGCGTCCGAAGACGCTGGACGATTATATTGGACAGAAGCATTTGGTAGGTGAGGGAGCGGTACTGCGCAAGATGATTGATGCAGGCCGAATCTCCTCTTTTATCCTTTGGGGACCTCCGGGAGTGGGGAAGACCACGCTGGCTCAAATTATAGCCAACCGGCTGGAAACTCCTTTTTATACATTGAGTGCGGTGACATCGGGCGTAAAGGATGTGCGCGATGTTATTGACAAGGCACGCAGCAATCGTTTCTTTTCCCAGCAAAGCCCTATTTTATTTATAGACGAAATTCACCGTTTCAGCAAGTCTCAGCAGGATTCTTTGCTGGGAGCCGTAGAAACGGGAGTGGTAACTTTGATTGGAGCAACAACGGAGAATCCTTCCTTTGAGGTGATTCGTCCTTTGCTCTCCCGCTGTCAGCTTTATGTGCTGAAATCTCTGGAGAAAGAGGATTTGCTGGAACTGCTCCGGCATACACTGGAACGCGATGCGCTGATGAAGGAGAAGCAGGTGGAACTCAGAGAGACGGATGCCATGCTCCGTTATTCCGGAGGGGATGCCCGCAAGCTGTTGAATATCCTGGAACTGGTGGTGGAAGCCGATACGGAAGTTCCTGTAGTTATTACCGATGAGAAGGTCGTGGAACGGTTGCAGCAGAATCCTCTGGCTTACGACAAGGACGGGGAAATGCATTATGATATTATTTCTGCCTTCATCAAGTCTATTCGGGGTAGTGATCCGGACGGTGCCCTTTATTGGCTGGCCCGTATGGTGGAAGGTGGGGAAGATCCGGCCTTTATAGCCCGGCGTCTGGTGATTTCTGCGTCTGAAGATATCGGTCTGGCCAATCCGAATGCCTTGCTGCTGGCCAATGCAGCCTTTGATGCAGTGATGAAGATCGGATGGCCCGAAGGACGTATTCCTTTGGCTGAGGCTACGGTCTATCTGGCCACCAGTCCGAAGAGCAATTCGGCTTATGAGGGAATCAATACCGCGCTGGATCTGGTCCGTCGTACAGGTAATCTTCCTGTTCCTTTGCATCTTCGGAATGCTCCGACCAAGCTGATGAAGCAACTGGGATATGGAAAAGACTATAAATATGCCCATGCGTATGAAGGGCATTTCGTAAAGCAGCAGTTTTTGCCTGACGAAGTGCAGCATGAGCGTTTGTGGCATGCACAGGATAATCCGGCCGAGACGAAACTGAAGGAGCGGATGATCAACCTGTGGGGAGAACGTTTTGGTAAATAAGATACATATATATTATAAAGGTGTAAGATGAAGATTGTCGTATTGGATGGATATGCACTGAATCCCGGAGATTTGTCGTGGGAAGACTGGAAGCCGTTGGGAGAACTGGTCGTATACGACCGCACTTCGCCTGATGAGCTGCTGAGTCGTGCAGGAGATGCGGAGGTGCTGCTTACCAACAAGACCGTACTGGGGGAAGCTGAGATAGAGGCTTTGCCGGCGCTGCGATACATCGGTGTGCTGGCTACCGGTTATAATGTCGTAGACTTGCAGGCTGCACGTAAACGGGGAATTGTGGTGACCAACATTCCGGCATACAGCACGGAATCGGTGGCGCAGATGGTTTTTGCCCATATCCTGAACATATCCCAGCGGGTTGGGCATTATGCAGAAGAAGTTCATACAGGTGTATGGAGCCGGCAGGCTGATTTCTGTTATTGGAATACCCCGTTGCTGGAACTGGCAGGGAAACGGCTCGGAATTGTCGGACTGGGGCACACCGGACAGGCTGTTGCACGGATTGCACTCGGCTTTGGCATGCAGGTCTGCGCCTGTACCAGTAAGCCTGCCGGACAACTTCCGCCGGGAGTGGAAAAGGCTGCTTCAGTGGAGGAGCTGTTTTCCTCGTGTGATATCGTGAGTCTTCATTGTCCTTTGACACCCGATACGGCAGAAATGGTCAATGAATCCCGGCTTTCCCGGATGAAGAAGGGAGCGATTCTGATCAATACAGCCCGTGGAGGCCTGGTGAATGAAGCCGATCTGGCCAAAGCGTTGAAGGAAGGACGTTTGTTGGGAGCCGGTCTGGATGTGCTTTCAACGGAACCTCCCCGTCCGGACAATCCTTTGCTGGGAATATCCAACTGTTATATTACCCCTCACATTGCCTGGGCTACCCGCGAAGCCCGGATGAGGCTTATGCGCCAGGCAGTGGAGAACCTGAAGGCGTGGAAAAGTGGAAAAACAATTAATAATGTAATAAAATAATGACTAAAGAAGAAAGAATAGAAAAGGCCGTTTCTTTTTTTAAGGAAGGATACAATTGTTCTCAGTCGGTAGTGGCTGCTTATGCCGATCTGTACGGATTTACCCGGGAGCAGGCGCTTCATATGGCAGCTTCTTTCGGAGGAGGAATCGGACGTATGCGCGAGACCTGCGGAGCAGCTTGCGGCATGTTCTTGCTGGCCGGACTGGAACGCTGTGCTGTTGAAGGCTCTGACCGTGAAGGAAAAGGAGCAAATTATGCTTTGGTGCAGGAACTGGCTGCCCGTTTTAAGGAGAAGACCGGTTCGATCCGTTGTGCCGACCTGTTGGGACTGACTTCCAAAGACCGGATCGTATCTACTCCGGAAGAGCGTACGGCTCAGTATTATGCCAAGCGTCCCTGTGTGGAAATGGTGCGGCTGGCAGCAACGATTTGGGGAGATTTCCTGGAAAAAGAGCATAAATTGTAATAAAGTATAAACATTTTCTGTCTGAAAACGATGTTTTTCATTGTTTGAAGTGCGAAGCTATTGTTTTTTTGTGTAATTTTGTCTGGCAAAATAAGAAAAAGAATGCGATAAGTTTCTATTATTGATGTTTTTATAAAAGCAAAAGATTATGTTAAAGGAAAAAGCTGGTGTGATTGCCGGGAAAATCTGGGAAACACTGAATGGATGTGATGGAAAAACGCAAAAACAAATCAAGAAAGCCACAAAATTGATTGACAAGGATCTTTTCCTGGGCCTTGGATGGTTGTTGCGTGAAGATAAGATTGAAACAAGCGAAGTTGAAGGGGAACTTTTTGTGAAGTTGAAATAAGAAAGAGCTTAACGGTTAAGGAAGCGTTGGTGTCGTAGGAAGATCACTGACGCTTTTTTTGTTTCTGTACCTTTACGGAGACGGAATTTTCTGCTTGCAGTCAGAATAACGAAAAGACAAGACATGCTGATCTTTCAGACAAAAGAATTGTTTCGTCTGGAGAAAACTTTTGTATCGTGCTGGTGAAACAAAAGTTTCTTGCTGATGAAACAAAAGTTTTCTGCTGGTGAAACTGGAAGTTTCTGCTACTGGAACAAAAAGTTTCTCTAGGTGGAACAGCCGGATCGGACTGATAACCGGGGTGATTCGTGCAGTCGTTGGAGCGGAAGAATCCTTTCGTGTATGCTCCGGAATAGGGACATCGGGGATGCCGGAAATAAATTTGTGGATTTTAAATAATATATCTATCTTTGCAAGCTAGACGGACTAGTTAAAAAATATATGAAGAATATTCGCAATTTCTGTATTATAGCTCATATCGACCATGGAAAGTCAACATTGGCTGACCGTTTGTTGGAGTATACGAATACCATTAAAGTAACGGAAGGCCAGATGCTGGATGATATGGATCTGGAGCGTGAGCGTGGTATAACGATCAAGAGTCATGCCATTCAGATGGAATACACTTATAAGGGTGAAAAATATGTGCTGAATCTGATCGACACTCCGGGACATGTGGACTTTTCGTACGAAGTATCGCGTTCGATCGCTGCCTGTGAAGGAGCCTTGTTGGTGGTAGATGCTTCGCAGGGTGTGCAGGCGCAGACCATTTCTAACCTGTATATGGCTTTGGAACATGATCTGGAGATTATTCCGGTGATGAATAAATGTGACATGGCCAGTGCAATGCCCGAGGAAGTGGAAGATGAAATCATCGACCTGCTTGGCTGCAAGCGGGAGGATATCATCCGCGCATCCGGAAAAACGGGTATGGGCGTAGAGGAAATTCTGCAGGCTGTTGTGGAACGGATTCCACATCCGACGGGTGATGAAGATGCTCCGTTGCAGGCCCTGATTTTCGACTCGGTCTTCAATTCATTCCGCGGAATCATTGCTTATTTCAAGGTGGTGAACGGAGTGATCCGTACAGGAGATAAGGTGAAGTTCTTCAATACCGGTAAGGAATATGATGCAGACGAAGTCGGTGTGCTGAAGATGGATATGATGCCCCGAAAGGAACTCCGTACGGGGGATGTAGGATATATCATTTCGGGTATCAAGACTTCGCGTGAGGTGAAGGTGGGGGATACGATCACTCACATTGCCCGTCCCTGCGAGAAAGCCATTGAAGGATTTGAGGAAGTGAAGCCGATGGTGTTTGCCGGAGTTTATCCGATTGAGGCCGAGGATTATGAAAACCTCCGTGCTTCCTTGGAAAAACTTCAGCTGAACGATGCTTCGCTGACTTTCCAGCCGGAGTCTTCTCTGGCGCTGGGCTTTGGTTTCCGTTGCGGATTCCTGGGCTTGCTTCACATGGAGATTGTTCAGGAACGTCTGGACCGCGAATTTGACATGAACGTGATCACTACGGTGCCGAACGTTTCCTATATGATTTATGACAAGCAGGGAGGTGTGCAGGAAGTGCACAATCCGGGCGGTATGCCGGATCCGACTTTGATTGATCACATTGAGGAACCTTATATTGATGCTTCGATCATTACGACGACTGATTATATCGGACCGATCATGACCCTCTGTCTGGGCAAGCGTGGAGAACTGGTTCGTCAGGACTATATTTCAGGAAACCGTGTGGAACTCCATTATAAGATGCCGCTCGGCGAAATCGTGATTGACTTCTATGACAAGCTGAAGAGTATTTCGAAGGGATATGCATCGTTTGATTATCACCAGTCCGGATTCCGTCCTTCGAAGCTGGTCAAACTGGATATTCTGCTCAATGGCGAATCGGTGGATGCCTTGTCTACACTGACTCACTTCGACAATGCTTACGATCTGGGACGACGCATGTGTGAGAAGCTGAAAGAACTGATTCCCCGCCAGCAGTTTGAAATTGCTATTCAGGCGGCTATCGGAGCAAAGATTATCGCCCGCGAAACAATCAAGGCTGTGCGTAAGGATGTGACAGCCAAATGTTATGGCGGTGACGTGAGCCGTAAACGTAAACTGCTTGAAAAACAGAAGAAAGGAAAGAAACGTATGAAACAGATCGGAACTGTGGAAGTTCCGCAGAAGGCGTTCCTGGCCGTATTGAAGCTGGACTAACAAGCAGAAAAAAGATAGGAAAGAGAAGGTGTAAGTCTTGCATCTTCTCTTTTTTTTGAATTTTTTAATGAGAAAAACCGGACTAATGCTATCATATAAACAATTTTTATAGTACATTTGCCGCATATTTGTAATGTGTAGTTTGCAAAAATGACCGATAAAATAAAACATCTAGGTATTGTGGAAAGCATTGACGGCTCGCGCCTGAAAGTGAGAATCTTACAGACTTCAGCCTGCTCTTCCTGCAGCGTCAAAGGGCATTGCAGTGCCTCTGAGGCTAAAGAGAAGCTGATTGATGTATACAATGTTTTGGGGCTTTCCTGTCAGTCCGGGCAGCATGTCGTAATCAGTGGTACGGTATCAATGGGGATGAAGGCTGTATTGCTGGCTTTTGTAATTCCGTTTCTGGTACTGGTTGTCAGTCTGTTTGTCTGCATGATGCTGACGAATGACGAAATGACTTCTGCTCTGATTTCCCTTTGTATGCTTATTCCTTATTACCTTATTATATATCTGTGCAGAGGAAAACTCAGCCGGACTTTTACATTTACCTTGGAATCAATAAATAATTAATAAACTAACTGATTTATGGACTTAATTTTGGTTGCAGTAATTTCGTTAGGAGCTATCGGATTGATATCCGCAGTTATTCTGTATGCGGCTTCAAAGAAATTTGCTGTGTATGAAGATCCGCGGATCGGTCAGGTAGCCGAAGTGTTGCCTCAGGCCAACTGCGGTGGATGTGGTTATCCGGGATGTTCCGGTTTCGCTGCTGCGTGCGTGAAAACCGGTTCATTGGAAGGTAAACTGTGTCCGGTAGGTGGTCAGCCTACCATGGAGAAAGTTGCTGCCATTTTGGGATTGGAAGCTACGGCTTCAGAACCGAAAGTGGCTGTTGTCAGATGTAACGGTACGTGTGCCAACCGTCCGCGCATCACGACTTACAACGGCGTTCGTTCCTGCGCCATTGCGCATGCCACTTATGGTGGTGAAACGGGCTGTTCGTTTGGCTGTCTGGGATGCGGTGACTGTGTAAGCGCCTGCCAGTTTGATGCCATCCATATCAATCCTGAAACAGGACTTCCGGAGGTGGATGAGAATAAGTGTACGGCCTGTGGCGCATGTAGCAAGGCTTGTCCGCGCAACATCATCGAGATCCGTCCGAAGGGCAAGAACAACCGCCGTGTGGTAGTGATGTGTGTCAATAAGGACAAGGGTGCTGTGGCCAACAAGGCTTGTAGTGCAAGCTGTATCGGATGTGGCAAGTGTGTGAAAGTATGTCCGTTTGAGGCTATTACTCTGGAAAACAACCTGGCCTATATCGATCCGGCCAAATGTAAGTCTTGCCGCAAGTGCGAAATGGAGTGTCCGAAGGGTGCTATCCATGCCATTAACTTCCCGCCCCGCAAGCAGAAGACTGAAGCTCCGGCTGCAGGAGAGGCTGCACCCAAGCAGACAGTGAAACCGGCAGAAACCGCTGCACCGAAGGCACCGCAGGCTCCTGTGGCACAGCCCGAACCGGCAAAAGCTCCGGAAGCTCCCAAGGCTGAAGCGTGAGAATGAACAGAATAAGTAAAAAACTAAAAAGATATAACAGTGAAGACATTTAGAATTGGTGGAGTTCATCCAGCAGAAAATAAATTGTCAGCAGGCAAAGCTATTGAAACCCTTGCGCTTCCCAAGCAGGCGGTTTTCCCTTTGTCACAGCATATCGGTGCTCCGGCTACGGCGATCGTGAAAAAAGGAGATGTCGTGAAGGTCGGTACCAAGATTGCTGAGGCGGGAGGTTTTGTTTCGGCAGCTATCTTCTCGTCCGTATCTGGAAAGGTAAACAAGGTAGATAGTGTGATTGATGCCAGTGGCTATCGCAAACCGGCAATATTCATCGATGTAGAAGGTGATGAGTGGGAAGAAACAATCGACCGCAGCACGACACTGGTAAAGGAATGTAACCTGACTCCGGAAGAAATTGTTGCAAAGATTAAGAATGCAGGTGTTGTGGGTATGGGAGGTGCATGTTTCCCGACTCATGTCAAACTGACTCCTCCTCCGGGATGCAAGGCAGAATGTGTAATCATCAATGCTGTGGAATGTGAACCGTATCTGACAGCCGACCATCGTCTGATGCTGGAAAAGGCAGATGAGATTCTGGTGGGTGTAAGCATTCTGATGAAGGCTGCCAAAGTAACCAAAGGATATATCGGCATTGAAAACAACAAGCCCGATGCCATCAAGCTGATGACTGAAAAGGCCGCAGCTTATCCCGGTATTGAAGTAGTGCCTTTGAAAGTGAAATATCCGCAGGGAGGTGAAAAGCAGCTGATCGACGCCGTTATCGGTCGTCAGGTTCCGGCTCCTCCTGCAATTCCTATCAATGTAGGTGCCGTTGTACAGAACGTGGGAACAGCATATGCCGTTTATGAAGCTGTGCAGAAAAACAAGCCGCTGTTTGAACGCGTTGTGACCGTAACCGGAAAATCGCTGAAGAATCCTTCAAACTTCCTGACCCGTATGGGAACCCCGATGAGCCAGCTGATTGAAGCTGCCGGCGGTCTGCCCGAAGATACCGGCAAGGTGATCGGTGGTGGTCCGATGATGGGTAAGGCTCTGGCTAATATTGAAGTGCCGGTCTGCAAGGGTAGTTCCGGTGTTCTGATCATGAACGACAAGGAAGCACGCCGTGCGGAACCTCAGCCCTGTATCCGTTGTGCCAAGTGTGTAAGCGCTTGTCCGATGGGACTGGAACCGTTCCTGCTGGCAACCTGTTCGGCTCACGGCGACTGGGAACGTGTAGAACATGAAATGATCATGTCCTGCATTGAATGCGGTTCCTGTCAGTTCACATGTCCTTCCCGTCGTCCGATGTTGGACTATATTCGTTTAGGTAAAGGTAAGGTGGGCGGAATTATCCGTGCACGTAACGCTAAAAAATAATTCAGATTATGGCAAACAAATTGATTGTATCTTTATCGCCCCATGTGCATAGCGGTGACAGCGTACAGAAAAACATGTATGGTGTAATCATCGCTTTGTTGCCCGCCTTGCTGGTATCGTTCTACATGTTCGGTCTGGGGGCTGTCGTTGTCACGCTGACATCTGTCATCGCGTGTCTGTTCTTTGAGTGGGCTATTACCAAGTATATCCTGAAGCGTGAACGTACGACCATCATGGATGGTTCGGCCGCTCTGACAGGTATCCTTCTGGCATTCAACCTTCCTTCCAACCTTCCGTTGTGGATCATTATTATCGGTGCACTGGTAGCTATCGGTATCGGTAAGATGACTTTCGGCGGACTGGGCTGCAATCCTTTCAACCCGGCTCTGGTGGGACGTATTTTCCTGTTGATCTCTTTCCCGGTACAAATGACTTCCTGGCCGGTTACCGGACAGTGGGCCAGCTATACCGATGCTGAAACAGCAGCTACTCCGCTGGCGCTGATGAAGCAGGCTGTTCATGGTGACGTGAATGCCTTGAGCCAGCTGCCTGATACGATGAGCCTCTTCCTGGGCGATAATCCGGGATGTATCGGTGAAATCAGTTCTCTGGCATTGTTGCTGGGACTGGCTTACATGTTATGGAAGAAGATCATTACATGGCATATTCCGGTATCTATCCTGGTAACGGTATTTGTGTTCTCAGGTCTGATGCATCTGGCTAATCCGACAGCTTATGCTTCTCCGTTCGTACACCTGTTTACCGGTGGTCTGATGCTGGGTGCTATCTTTATGGCAACAGACTATGTCACTTCACCGATGACACACAAAGGTATGCTGATCTATGGTGTAGCTATCGGATTCCTGACTGTTGTGATCCGTCTTTTCGGTGCTTATCCGGAAGGTATGTCATTCGCTATTTTCATCATGAATGCATTTACTCCGTTGATTAACACTTATTGTAAACCTAAACGATTCGGGGAGGTAGTGAAGAAATGAAAAAGCTAGAATCATCTTTAAAGAATATGGCTCTGGCATTGACAGGCTTTTCTGTCGTAGCCGGAGGATTATTAGGCTGGGTGAACGATATTACAGCCGAACCGATTGCACAGGCTAACGCCAAAACATTGAGTGACGCGATTGCCGTGGTGGTTCCGGGATTCGATAACAACCCTGCCGAAGCGCCCGAAACAGTGGAAGTGAATGGTGTAAGTTATAAGATCTACAAGGCTACTAAGGGCGGAGAACCCATCGGTGCTGCAGTGGAATCTTCTGCCAACGGTTTTGGAGGTGCGCTGACTGTTCTGGTTGGTTTTGACAATGACGGTAACATTATCGACTATTCATTGCTGAGCCATGCCGAAACTCCGGGACTGGGATCCAAGGCTGCTGACTGGTTCAAGAAGGGAGCCAAAGGAGATATCACCGGCAAGAATCCGGGAGAAGCAGCGCTGACTGTCAGCAAGGACGGAGGACAGATCGATGCGATTACGGCATCTACCATTACTTCACGTGCATTCCTGCTGGCTGTGAACAATGCTTATGCAGCTTATAAGAATCAGTATGTGGACAGTACAAGTGGAGCTACCTCTCAGGCTGCTTCACAGGAAGCTGAAGCTTCTGCCGCTGCTGACAGTACAAATGTTGAAAACAATTAATAGGAGAGGAGCAGACTATGAATAATTTTAAAGTATTGATGAACGGGATTGTCAAGGAGAATCCTACGTTTGTACTCCTTTTGGGTATGTGTCCTACATTGGGAACCACCTCTTCTGCCATCAATGGTATGGGAATGGGACTGGCTACCATGTTTGTATTGATCTGTTCGAATGTCGTTATTTCTCTGATTAAGAATCTGGTTCCGGACATGGTCCGTATTCCGATTTTCGTCGTAGTCATTGCGTCGTTCGTGACATTGCTTCAGATGGTGATGCAGGCATACGTCCCCGGATTGTATGCAACGCTCGGTTTGTTCATCCCCTTGATTGTGGTGAACTGTATTCTGCTGGGACGTGCGGAAGCCTTCGCTGCCAAGAATAACCCGCTGGCATCGTTCTTCGATGGTCTGGGAATGGGACTTGGCTTTACGATTGCTCTGACTCTTCTGGGTGGTGTCCGTGAGTTCTTGGGAACCGGCAAGCTCTTTAACATTGCCATTATGCCTGAGGATTATGGTATGCTGATCTTCGTCCTTGCCCCCGGTGCATTTATTGTATTGGGTTACCTGATAGCAATTGTGAATCGTCTGAAAAAGGCATAATCCCTAAAAGAAAGAAGTTATGGAATATATATTGATCTTTATCACCGCTATTTTTGTGAACAACATCGTGTTGTCACAATTCCTCGGTATTTGTCCGTTCCTGGGTGTTTCGAAGAAAGTGGAAACGGCAATGGGTATGGGAGCAGCTGTTGCTTTCGTACTGGTGCTGGCTACCATTGTAACCTATGTCATCCAGAAGTTTGTGTTGGATGCCTTCGGACTGGGATATCTGCAGACCATTGCGTTTATTCTTGTCATTGCTGCTTTGGTACAGATGGTTGAAATCATTCTGAAGAAAGTTTCTCCGGCTTTGTATCAGGCACTGGGTGTTTTCCTTCCGCTGATTACGACCAACTGCTGTATTCTGGGTGTAACGATTCTGGTTATTCAGAAAGACTTTGACCTGCTGACCGGAGTTGTTTATGCATTCTCTACAGCATTGGGATTTGCTCTGGCACTGATTGTCTTTGCCGGTATTCGTGAACAGTTGAGCCTGGTGAATATTCCGAAGGGAATGCGCGGCATGTCCATTGCTCTGGTGACCGCCGGTCTGCTGGCAATGGCATTCATGGGTTTCTCAGGAGTAGACAAAGGCTTGTCTGCTTTGTTTGGAATCGGTTGATAAACCCCTTATATGAATTGGAAAGTCCGGATTTACATAAATCCGGACTTTTTTTGTGTTTTTTCTTGTGCGTGATTATGGTTTTTCAAGAATTATGCTTATTTTTGCTCAAGGAAATAAAGAAATCCTTTAAAAAAGAATAATACCTTTATATTATGAAAGAAAGAATTCTTGTAACAGGTGGAACCGGATATATCGGCTCTCATACTGTAGTTGAATTACAGAACAGTGGCTACGAGGTAGTTATTGTAGACAATTTGTCAAACTCACGTGCCGACGTAGTCGACCATATCGAACAGATTACAGGTATCCGTCCTGCATTCGAACATGTAGATTGCTTGGATTATGAAGGAATGGATGCTGTGTTTAAGAAATATCCGGGCATCAAGGGTGTTATTCATTTCGCTGCAAGCAAGGCTGTAGGTGAATCTGTTCAGAAACCGTTGCTTTATTATCGCAACAACCTGGTTTCTCTGATTAATCTGCTGGAGCTGATGCCGAAGCACAATGTAGGTGGTATCATCTTCTCTTCTTCTTGTACGGTATACGGTCAGCCGGATGTATTGCCGGTAACTGAAGCTGCTCCGATCAAGAAAGCTGAATCTCCTTATGGAAATACCAAACAGGTTAATGAAGAGATCGTACGTGATACAGTTGCTTCCGGTGCTCCGATCAACGCAATCCTGTTGCGTTACTTCAACCCGATCGGCGCTCATCCGTCTGCATTGATCGGTGAATTGCCTAATGGCGTTCCGCAGAATCTGGTTCCTTACGTAACTCAGACTGCTATGGGTATCCGTGAAAAACTGAGCGTATTCGGTGATGACTATGATACTCCTGACGGATCTTGCATCCGCGACTATATTTATGTAGTTGATTTGGCCAAGGCTCATGTGATCGCTATGAAGCGTATCCTGGAAGGCAAGCAGAAAGATAAAGTGGAAGTATTCAACCTGGGTACCGGACGTGGCCTTTCAGTATTGGAACTGGTTCATTCATTCGAAGAAGCTACCGGCGTGAAACTGAACTATCAGATCGTTGGACGTCGTGCTGGTGATATCGTAAAAGTATGGGCTGACCCGACATATGCAAACCAGGAATTAGGCTGGAAAGCAGATACCCCGATTCTGGATGTCTTGCGTTCTGCATGGAACTGGCAGGTTCATCTCCGTGAAACGGGTGTACAATAAAGCTTCGTTTTCGTGTAAACGAAGGACGTTAATAGATTGAAAAATAACAAAGATATTGAACTTATAGCGTCATAGGACGTTATATTGATGCAGCGCATTTAAAACATTTATGGGTATGTGAATATACATAAGTGCATCCATTTCTTGAAAAAGAATGGAAAGGTGCTGATTGCATAGTAGTTTTGTCGTGTTTTATTTTGTGTTTGTGTTGTGGCTGTTCTCCGACGTGAGTCGGAGAACAGTTTTTTTTGTGTAAACAGACAGGATGTTGTATCTTTGCAGGCCGAAAAAAGATAAAAAGATGAAAGTTTTCAGAGGACAGCGCTTTATGATGAAAATCGAGCAAATTCCGTTGCTGGTTTATTTATTGAAATGGATTGTCCTGTCGGCCGTATCAGGTGCCTGCATCGGTTCGGCTTCTGCCTTGTTGCTGGTGTCCTTAAACTGGGCAACAGACTATCGTGAAAGTCATTTGTGGGTATTGTTTCTGCTGCCTTTGGCAGGTTTGCTGATCGGGCTGATGTATCATTATCTGGCAGGGACGGCAGCCCGTGGTAATAATTATCTGATTGAAGAGATCCGTTCCCCTCATGATATCATTCCTTTCCGCATGGCACCTCTTGTTTATATAGGTACAGTATTGACTCATCTGTTTGGAGGTTCTGCCGGCCGTGAAGGAACAGGTGTACAGATGGGAGGTGCAATTGCCGACCAGTTTTCGCGTCTTTTTCATTTGCACCGGCGGGATCATAAGGTCATGGTACTGATCGGTATCAGTGCCGGATTTGCTTCTGTCTTCGGGACTCCGCTGGCAGGTGCCGTGTTCGGCCTTGAAGTAATCGTGGTAGGACGGATGCGTTATGAAGCCATTCTGCCTGCATTTCTGTCGGCTGCCTTTGCTCATCTGACCTGTCACGCCTGGGGAGTGGCTCATACCCAGTATGCGATACCTGAAGTTCCGGCATTGAACGTTGCAAATATTCTGTGGGTTGCACTGGCAGGCGTATTGTTTGGGCTGGTTGCCATGCTCTTTTCCCGTTCCATCGGTTTTTGGGGAGGACTGGCCAGACGTTATGTGTATTATCCGCCCCTGCGTCCTTTTTGGGGAGGCATTCTGATTGCTCTGGCTGTGTGGTTACTGGGTACAACGAAATACATCGGTTTGGGTGTACCCGTTATTGTAGCATCCTTTACGGAACAGCAGATGTGGTATGACTTTCTGTTGAAACTGATTTTCACCACCTTTACCATTGGTGTCGGATTCAAGGGTGGGGAGGTAACCCCGTTGTTCTTTGTCGGTGCCACGCTGGGAAGTGCTTTGTCAGCCGTTGTTCCTTTGCCTATGGCCTTGTTGGCCGGTTTGGGATTCGTGGCAGTCTTTGCCGGAGCAACGAATACACCGATCGCCTGTACCCTGATGGGAATTGAACTTTTCGGTGCAGAGGCCGGACTTTATCTCGGGATTGCCTGTGTAATTGCTTATCTTTTTTCCGGACATACCGGTATTTATACGGCTCAGGTGGTCGGAAGTCCGAAACATTCTGTATTTCTGCGAAAGAAAGGTACGACCCTTTCCTGATAACTCCTGCGTTTTTTTGTAATTTTGCAGGCGTTAAGGTAAAAAGAGAGAGATAACGATTATGGCACAATCAAAGGAAATGACTTCAGGGCCATGCTTGCCCCTGATATTTAATTTTACGTTGCCGCTGTTGTTGGGGAACATGCTTCAACAGACTTATTCGCTGATTGATGCGGCTATTGTCGGTAAGTTTTTGGGAATAAATGCGCTGGCTTCCGTAGGTGCCAGTACGTCGGTTGTATTTCTCATTCTGGGTTTTTGCAACGGATGTTGCGGGGGATTCGGTATTCCCGTGGCACAGAAATTCGGTGCGCGTGATTATGTATCGATGCGCCGTCTGGTTTCTGTCAGCCTGAAACTGGCAGGCATAATGTCTGTTGGTATAGCTTTGATCACCTGCCTGTTGTGTGCCTTTATTCTTCGAACCATGCAGACTCCTGAAAATATCTTTCAGGATGCTTACTGGTATTTGCTGATTACTTTTATCGGTGTTCCCTGCACTTTCTTCTATAACCTGCTGTCCAGTATTATCCGGGCTTTGGGAGACAGCAAGACACCGTTCTGGTTCCTGTTGTTTGCTACGATCCTGAATGTCCTGCTTGATTTGCTGTGCATTCTGGTATTCCATTGGGGAGTTGCCGGTGCGGCTATTGCCACAGTCTTCTCCCAAGGAGTTTCAGCAGTGTTGTGTTACTTCTATATGTATCGTAAGTTTGAGATTCTCCGGATGCAGCCTGCCGATAAACGCTTCCGTCCAGAACTGGCCCGGCAGCTTATTTTCGTCGGCGTACCGATGGGGCTTCAGTTTTCCATCACCGCCATTGGAAGCATCATGCTCCAGAGTGCCAACAATGCTTTGGGTACCGCCTGTGTGGCAGCCTTTACTGCTGCGATGCGTATCAAGATGTTTTTCCTGTGTATGCTGGAGAGTCTGGGAATTGCGATGGCCACTTTCTGCGGACAGAATTATGGAGCCGGTAAGCCTGAGCGTATCTGGACCGGCGTGAAGGCAGCTTCGCTGATGATGATTGTTTACGTAGCAGCGGTAGCAATCATCTTGTGGGGATTCTCAGAGAAGTTTGTCCTGCTGTTTGTCGATCCTTCCGAGACCGAGATTATAGCCGACGCAGCTTTGTTCCTGCATATTTCAGTGAGTTTCTTCCCGGTTCTGGGACTTCTCTGCATCCTGCGCTATTCCATTCAGGGAGCCGGATATACAAAGTTGGCTATGTTTTCCGGAGTCTCTGAAATGATTGCCCGGATTCTTGTCAGTGTCGTGGCTGTCCCGTTGTGGGGTTTCTGGGCTGTCTGCTTCGGTGATCCTACGGCGTGGGTCTTTGCAGATGCCTTCCTGATACCGGCTTTCATCTATGTTTACCGTCGCTTGCGCCTGATTGTTGCCAGGGAACGGGGTGATATAAGAATGGCCTGATAAACAATCTGTTCAACTGATATTCCGGACGTTTTGCCGGAGAGGAAAAAAGGCTTCGGCGTTTTGCATAAAAGAACGAAACATTTTATGTAAAACGCCGAAGTCTTTTTTAAAAAGCTCTCGGGCTTTTTTCAGGTCTTTGTTTTATCTTCCGGCAGGGTCAGTTTCTGACCGGTAAACGCTTCCAGACGAAAGGAGGAATCAGTTTCCAGAAAAAGACCATGATCCGGTATCGCCAGTCGATGACGGCGATACGGCGGCGATGATGCAAGGCTGAGACAATTTTCCGTGCAACATAAGCCGTATTCATCAGCATGGGATAATGTTTTCCGTCGTTGAGCAATCCGGTAGCGACAAAGCCGGGACGGATATCTGTGAAGCGGATGGAAAGATGCTGCATACAGGCCAGTTGTTCCAATGCATCCAGGTAGGTATTCTGAAAGCGCTTGGTTGCAGAATAGGCAGGAGCGGCTCCCAGTCCTTTAGTGCTGGCAATGGAACTGATTACGGCAATATGTCCGTTTCCCTGACGGGCAAAGTAACGGAAAGCAGCTGTAACCATTCTGGTAAAACCGGTACCGTTGGTTTCGAGTATGTCCAGTTCGATGTCCGGAGAAAGTCCGTAGTTCTGATGACCGATACCGGAGCAGTGCAGGTAAAGATCCATACCTCCCAGTTCTCCGATGAGTTCGTCCAGCTGGTTTGCGGCTTCTTCCCGGCGGATATCAATGCTGCGGATGCAAATGTGATCCGGAGCCAGCTTCTGCAACTCCTTGAGTTGTTCTTCCCGCCGTCCGGCGAGTCCGAGCTGATGGCCTTCTTTCAGTAGCAGAAGAGCCACTTCACGTCCGATGCCGGAAGTGGCACCGACAATGATGATGCGTTGGGAGGAATGTTTCGTCATATCGTTTTTCTTTTTTAGTTCATTCTTATTTCATAAACAAAATCCTGCGATACAGGTATGCCCTCATTGGGCTGGTAATAGAACGTCCCTTTGAATGGCATGTGCGGATTGACCGGTTTCAGTGTTTCTGACAAATGATTGCAGAAGGCTGCGTAGGAATGAGTATTCATGCAGGTTGCTGCATCATCGCGGAAAACCAGTACATAACGGTTCAGCGGACGGGCATGTACCAGCTGGTTGATCTGCAGGGCCAGATCGACAGCTTCCCGTGGAGAGATGCGGTCGAAGAGATTGGACAGGTTGAACAGGATCAGTTCCGTCACGACGGAATGGGTTGCCCAGAAAGCAGGCTTGACGGCGGAAAGCCGCGGAAGGAACAATGCCTGAGCCGGACGGTAACCGTCTGTCTGGAAGAAACTTTCTGCAAGTTCTCCCATTTCCTGCATCGGATAAATGCCGAGGTATGTAAAGTCGGCGTGCGGTAAATTCCGGCAGGCATCCAGGAAGGCCATAGCCGAAGCTCCTGCTTCGTAGGAGAGATCGCAGAACACCATGCGTCCGGAAACCTGCCGGAGAAGGTCGGGCAGCCAGTTCCCGTTTCCGGCAAACAGCGCCCGGGCTGCGGTATATTGTCGCGGCATGTAATAACGGTTATATAATAAGGTGTATTCGGCCGGGGTGATTCCTTCCGGCAATGTCTGGAAGTCGGCCCGTCCGTAGGCTGTGATTTCCCGCCGGTAAGTTTCCTGTTCCAGACCGTCAGGAACACGTTCTGCGACGAGTGTCTGAAAGGCTTTCCGGAAATTTTCCGATAGGGGATAAGCAGTGTCATCCAGATCCCATTCGGCTTGATATTCCGGAATACGGAAGTTTCCTTTGCAGAAATCTTTGCAGGTGGTGTTCAGATAACCGTTATGCAGCCGGATGTATTCCATCAGTTTATAGAAAGTGATGTTGGCTCCCAGTATGTTCGGGTTTCCTGTCAGCAAAAGCTGCTTGCGGGCCCGTGTGATGGCTACGTTCAGTTTGCGGTCAATCAGGAACTCTCCTTCGCGGAACGTATTTGCGGTCAGGAAATTCAGCTGGGAGAAGTTGTGGATGGTGAAGGAGTAAATGATCACGTCACGCTGGCTTCCCTGGTAGCGTTCCACCGTATCGATCGAGATCTCCAGCAGTTCGGGAATATGCAGCCGGCTGATTTCTTTCCGGATCATGGCAATCTGGTTGCGGTAGGGCACGATGACGCCTACGGTGCGGTTCGGATCGAAATGTCCGGCCGTGAGCCGGTAAATGTGTTTCAGCAAAGTGGCCACGATGCGGGCTTCTTCCGAATTGCTTTTTTCGGAAACAATCTGATCGGCGGCCGGTTCAGCTGGAATGAAAACCATGCGGCGGTTCAGAAGGAGCTGATCCAGTGTGTCTTCAGCCTGTGGAGAATTTTCATACGGGCATGTTTCTTCCTGATGAGGCAGCGGAATCGGTTCCAGATGTTCCTGATAATAAAAGGTATGGTTCGGGAATTCGGCAATAGCCGGGTGCATGCGTCCCTGTTTGTGAAGAATGCTCCGGAAGTCCTCTTCGCTCTGGCGGTACAACCGTTCGAAGAGCGAGTTGCGGCAGTCGGTCAGTCCGATAGCCTGCAGAAGCGGATCGGTGACCGCTGCCTCATCGGCACTTTGCTGGGCGATGGCAGGCAACTGCTTGTAATCACCTACGAGGACAAACTTTTCGATGGCATTTTCCTGATTGTGGCGGGCAGACAGGATACCGATCAGGTCCGGTTCGAGAATCTGCGAAGCTTCGTCAATAATAGCCAGGTTGAACCGCTTGAGGTTGAAGAGATGCAGGCGGTTATTGATGGCCGTCGTCGTACCTACGAAGATACGTGTGCGGCTGATTTTTTCCTTGATGTCTGTCAGTTTGGGACAGTCTTCCAGGCTGTGTTTCAGCAGGTAGGAAGTAAACCGCCTGTCACACGACAGTTCATGCCCGATCCGGATGAACGGAGTTTTCTCGGCAATTCCCGAATCAATCAGCATGTTGCAGATTTCATCGACGGCCCGGTTAGTGTACGACAGCAGAAGGATGGATGTTTCCGGATCGGTAAGTGCTTCTTCCACCATGTAACGCAAGGCACACGAAGTCTTTCCGGTTCCCGGCGGACCGACCAGCAGGAAATAGTCATCAGCCTGCTTTTCTTTCAGGATCAGGGAATCAAACCGGCCGTAACTGCCGTTCAGCGTCCGTTCTTTCCGTAGCTCGGGAGTACGTGCTCCCAGCAGTAATTCTTTCCGGTCGGCACGTGCTGACAGGAATGCGTAAAGTCCGCGAAGTGCGCTTGTAGCCGACATGTCCGATGAATCATGTTCGATGGCAAACACTTCGTCTTCCCCTCCGATGATCTCTTTGTTCTGTTGTCCGTTCCGCAGCAGGATCGTCAGCCGGTCGGGATGTATTTCAAGGATATTTCCTTTCATCAGGATCTGTTTGCGAACGTCCGGTTCATCCGTGTACGGATAAAAGATGATGATGTCTCCCTGCCGGAAGTTAGGCAGGAAGTCGTCTCCCTGTTCCGGAATCGACAGATCGATCAGGTCGTATCCTTTGTTGGGCCCGCTCTTGCGCTTGTCCGTGACCTTGAGCCCCAGGAGAATATTCCCTGCCTCCAGTTTTTCGTTGAGCGGGGTGTGCCACAGGCTGGCAAATCCGCTGGCCGGATCGGTTCGTCCGCCCATTTTGCTCAGGATCTGTTCCTTGGAAACGAAAGTAAAGAAGCGTCGGAAGTAGGCACGTTCCAGGGGCGTGCAGACTTTCAGTGTCTTGATGACCCTTTCCAGTTCGGGCTCCTGATAGTCATTCCACAGCTTGTTGTCCACCTGGAATTCGTTGAGCAAGTCTGTCGTCAGCTGTTCACATACCGGGACAATGGCACCTTCTCCAAAGGCCATCTCATTGGCCACGATGCAGTTGCGTAGCCGGATACTTTCCCTGAACAGGCCTTCAGCGAAATGTTCGATCAGGAGTCCGTCCGTATATTTGGAATAAAGCAGGAAGGTCTGCAGATCCTCGGTCTCGTGGCCGAAGTTGTACATCAGTATGCCCTGGTAAAGCATCATCTGAATAAAATGATCTTCCTTATGCTTGCGGTTGTATTCGTCACGTTTTCCTGATTTCTGTTCGATGAGCACTTTAAAGTCCTTCTGAAGCATGTCTACACGTCCCTGCAATCCCAGCCGTTCACAGATGAAGGAAGCTTCCAGCAGTGTCTTCTGTTTGTCAAAGGAGCGGATGTTGTGAGGCAGGATGTCGTGGACAAAGGAACGGATATTGATCATCTGCGACTGGGCCAGTGCGTGGAAATTGGCCGGCAGGTCGCAGGTACAGAATTCCAGAGCCGCACCGGCAAAGAACTTCTTGACCGTATGGCTGTACGTCACCGGTTCATCACCCCGTTCGTTGATGTAATCATCCAGAAACTGGCTGGCCAGGTTACCCATCAGAATGGGAGCCGTGTTGGCTTTCGGCTTGATCTTGTTGATGAAGAAGTTCAGCGGATGATGCCCGTATTCCCGGAAACAGGCAGCCAGGGCACTGATATCAATCAGATAGTCCGGATAGATGACGATCAGACCGGGGATGTAATGATTTTCTTCGTCCACCCGCACATCCAGCAGGTTCAGCGGCATGTTTTCAGTCAGCAGATCCTTGATGTAGAGTAAGTCGCCGTCATATCCGCCCCTGGCATAATTGATGATAATGAACGGATCGTCCTCCCGGTCTGTTGCGGCAAAGATCTGCGTATCGTTCCAGCTGGTGACTGATGCGCGGACATACGGGATGCGCGACAGGCGGGTTCCCTTGTACGGCCGGTTGGAGTGGGGCATTTCCGGGATGAAATAAGCGGGAATATCTTCTTCAAAAGCCAGAGAAACAAACCTCACCACTGCGCGGAGATCGTACAGATATTCTTCCATGTCCGGACGGAAATCATCGCGCAGCGCCGCGTTGCAGTTCCGTCGCATGGTCTGAATGGCATATTTGTCGGACGGAGTCATTTTCTTTTCCTTGCAGATATAGTCCAGCCGTGAGAACAGGTTGGCAAAGGAAAAGGTGACCCGTGCAGTCAGCTCATAGCAGGCCTGTTCCAGTACTTTGTAAAGCAGAATATATTTGGCGCGCAGGTTTTCGGGAGCGGCCTGAGGCTGCTGATGGATCTGCGCGATGCGGTTGAAAAGATCAAATGACTGTATGTCGATACGGGGGATAGAAGGATTTTGCATGTTGTTCGGTTCAGATATTCACTACAAAGGACACGGAAAAGCAGGCGGCCTCTGAAGAGAGAACTTCTTGCTTTTCCATGTCCTTGTTGTTTCCGGTTGTGTATTTTCCGGTCAGGTCATGAAGACTGATCCGGAGTGTTACTGGATGCTGTCTATATCCTGAATGCGGTAAGCCTGTTCCAGTTTGTCATATTCACCTTTGTACTGTGCTGTAACGTCTTCAGCAAAGGCATACGGCTGAAGGTCGGCAGAAGTATTTCCTTTCATCAGCATCATCAGGTGAAGGCTGGTCTGGTCGGCCAGGGTGATTCTGATGTCCTGATACAAGGTACCGTCTGTTGCATACAAGGTCTTCTTCTGGAAAGTTCCGGTGAGTGATGTGCTTGAAGGGCCGGGATAAATGACAATTCCGCCTTCGGTCAGATCCTTGTTGGTATAGGTGAATTCATATCTTCCTCCCTGTGTCATCAGGGCATCTTCCAGGATTCTTGCCTTGAGTCTGTTGATGTCTCCTTGTGTCATTTCTTCGGCTGTGATTTTTGCATCCACGCTTCCCAGTGTATAAGTAGCTTTCGGATTCTCAATCTGGATGGTCAGCAGATAGCTGTTTCCTACCAGGTCGCTGATCACGACTGTTGCCGTTCCCATACCTACCGGTACAAAAGTCAGAGTCTTGCCGTCGTAGTCACAGCGGACGATATCCTTGTTGGCATTATCGATGGTATACACACCGTTGCCGCCCTGAATGCGGAAAGTTTCTCCTTCACTGAAAGGATTCAGCAGAAGGGTGTTATTTTCGTTAATGACCAGACTGTCGCTGTTGTTGGCATAGACCAGCGTAACCGGCGAATAATCGTCGTCGCTGCATGCGGTGAAGCCGGCAAAACTGCCCAACAGGACCATACCGGCAAGAATTTGTTTCAGTTTCATTTGTCAATCTTTTTAAAATGGATTTTCAAATATACGATTAAATTTCGGATATGGTATAGTCTCCTGCTTTCTCACTCAGTATATTTTGTAATTCTTCAAGAGTTTTTTCATTTTCTGCATACTCCAAAGTGGCTGTGGGAGGGTTGAGTGTTACCGTCGCGGTAACTCCTTCCAGACTGTTCAGTACTTTCTCTACCCGCCGGCGGCAATGGTCACACATCATTCCTTCTACTTTATAAGTCTTGCACAAGGTTGCCTTTTTCTCCGGTTCCGGCATGATTTCCTGAACCGGGGATGACGTTTCCGGCAAGGAAGAAATGGCTGAAGCATGGAAACGCTTGTTGCGTAACCGCAGACTGTTCGTAACGACACTTACGCTGCTCATGGCCATGGCGGCACCTGCCAGCATCGGATTCAGCAGAAAACCATTGATGGGGTAAAGGATTCCGGCTGCGACCGGTACACTTGCCAGGTTGTAGATGAAAGCCCAGAAAAGATTCTGCCGAATGGTGCGTACGGTCAGAACGGACAGGTGAATGGCATCCGTAATCTTGTGCAGGTCGGAAGATATGATGGTCATTTTGGCTACGTCCATGGCAATGTCGCTTCCTTGTCCCATGGCGATGCTCAGATCTGCCTGAGCCAGAGCGGCACTGTCGTTGATTCCATCGCCGACCATGGCCACGCAATGTCCCTGTTGCTGAAGCTCCTTAATGAAAGCGGCCTTTTGTTGCGGAAGCATTTCTGAACGGAATGAAGTAATACCGACTTGTCCGGAAATGGCCTTGGCAGTCGCTTCATTGTCGCCGGTCAGCATGTATACTTCAATACCTTTCTGCTGGAGTTCCCGGATGGCAGCAGGAGAGGACGGTTTGATCCGGTCGGTGATGGCTGCCAGTGCCAGTGCTTTTTCTGTATCGGCAAACCAGATAACTGTTTTGGACTCGGCAGCCAGTTGCCGGGCTTTGTTCTGTAAAGCATCTGAAATGGTTATGCCTTCTTCCTGAAGCAGACGAAGATTGCCGGCCTGATAACGCTTTCCGTTGATTTGTCCCCGTATGCCTTTTCCTGTGACAGATTCAAACTGTTCTACCGGTAAGGCTTTTTCGTGCAGATGTTTACAGACGGCTTCAGCAAGCGGGTGTTCGGACAAACTCTCCAGGCTGAAGAAAGCTGCTTCGCACTTTTCCTGTTCGTTGTCCCAGATCAGATCGGTCACTACAGGACGTCCTTCGGTCAGAGTTCCGGTCTTGTCGAGGACGATGGTATCAACCTTGCGTGCGGTTTCCAGACTCTCGGCATCTTTGATCAGAATTCCCAGCTCTGCCCCTTTCCCGATTCCGACCATAATGGCAGTCGGTGTGGCCAGTCCGAGAGCACACGGGCAGGCAATGATCAGCACGGTGACAGCTGCCAGCAATCCCTGGGTAAATCCGTTGGATGGAGCAAGGAGCAGCCAGGCAAGGAAAGTAATGAATGCAATCAGCATAATGGCCGGAACGAACACCGAAGCGATACGGTCCACCAGTTTCTGTACCGGCGCCTTGCTGCCCTGTGCATCCTGAACCATCCGGATGATGTGGGCCAGCATGGTATCACTCCCTACCTTCTCAGCCTGGAAACGGAAACTGCCTTTCTGGTTGATGGTGCCGGCATAGACTTTGGAGGCTGTCTGTTTCCGGACCGGAACCGGTTCGCCGTTCAGCATGCTTTCATCCACATACGAACTGCCTTCGGTTACGACTCCGTCGACAGCGATCTTTTCTCCCGGGCGAACCTGAATGATATCGCCTGTGCAAACCTGTCCGATGGCGATTTCCTCCGGCTCTCCGGATGTATTGATCCGGGTAACAGTCTGGGGCTGAAGTCCCATCAGTTTCTTGATAGCGGTTGAAGTATTCCCTTTGGCACGTTCTTCCAGCAGGCGTCCCAGCAGGATAAAGGCAATGATGACGCTGGATGCTTCGAAATAGACATGCGGATGAATACCCCGGCTCAGCCAGAACTCCGGAAAGAAAAGATTGAACAGGCTGAACAGGTAGGCAATGCCTGTACTGTTGGCTACCAGTGTGTCCATGTTTGCCGAGCGGTGTCTGAACTGTTTCCAGGCACTGATAAAGAAATCACGTCCCAGCCAGAATACAACTGGGGTGGACAATATCCATAAAAGATATCCGGCTCCCGGCAAATCCATGAAAAACATACTGATGACTGAGATAGGGACGGCCAGGACAATGGCCCAGGTAGCACGGAACTTCAGCTGCCGGAATCTGCGGTTGTGTGCTTCATCGGCTTCCTGTGAAGCCTTTTCTTCCTGTGCCGTGATGACCAGGTCGTATCCGGCATTTTGTATGGCTGTCCGTAAAGCTTCGGGCGAACATGTTCCGGAATCATATTCCACAGTTGCTGTTGCAGCGGCATAGTTTACGCTGGCGCTGCATACTCCCGGCTGGCGGTTGAGCGTTTTTTCTACTCGTGCGGCACAGGCAGCACAGCTCATTTCCAGTACGGGGAAAGTTTGTCTGACGGTTTTTGATGCGTTCATATTATATTCTTCTTGATTCGCTGCAAAGATAGCGCTTTCAAAATGAAAGATTTTACGGAATTATGGAGGTGGTTTATATTTTAATGTTAACTTTGCCGCCCGTATACGATTTTACTTAAATATAATAATATGGAACTGATAGAAAATCTGTTTATGGGGTACCCCAATCTGTGGGGTGGCGGAGTGGCTCACTCTGTACTGATCCTGTCCCTTGTTATCACATTGGGCATTGCTTTAGGAAAAATAAAAGTGGCCGGCGTTTCGCTGGGAGTCACCTGGATTCTGTTTGTGGGTATTGTTTTCGGACACTTCAACATGAACCTGAATGAGCATCTTTTACACTTCCTGAAAGAATTCGGACTGATTCTGTTTGTCTATTCAATCGGTCTGCAGGTAGGACCCGGTTTCTTCTCTGCATTCAAGAAGGGAGGCTTTACGCTGAATGTCGTTGCCATGATTGTTGTGTTTACCGGTGTTGTGATGGCAATCGTCCTGCATTTTGTTACCGGAACGCCGATCACTACAATGGTCGGTATCCTTTCGGGAGCTGTAACCAATACGCCGGGACTTGGTGCGGCACAGCAGGCAAACAGTGATTTGAACGGAGTTGATGCGCCCGAGATCGCCCTGGGTTATGCCGTAGCTTATCCGTTGGGTGTGATTGGCTGTATTCTGTCTTTGCTAGCTCTGAAATATTTGCTGCGTGTAAAGACGGTACAAGAAGAGGCTGAAGCTGAACAGGGAATGGGACATATTCAGGAACTGACTGTACGTCCTGTGACATTGGAAATCCATAATGGTTCCGTGAATGGAAAGACATTGCGTGAGATTCATCCGCTTGTAAAGCGTCGTTTTGTGGTTTCTTATATCTGCCGTGCTGACGGAGACGGAGAAATAGAAATGGCAGGTGCAGACACTGTGTTGCATCTGAATGATAAGATTCTGGTTGTATCTACTCCGATTGATGTGGAAGCCATTACCGTATTCTTCGGAAAACAAGTAGATATGGTGTGGGAAAAGCCTGATTCAAAATACATTTCCCGCCGTATTCTGATCACTAAATCGGAACTGAACGGAAAGATGCTGTCGCAGTTAAAGATCCGTCAGAACTTTGGAGCCAACATTACGCGTGTAAACCGTTCCGGTGTGGATCTGGTGGCATCTCCGGGACTTCAGTTGCAGATGGGTGACCGGGTAACAGTAGTCGGAAGCGAACTGGCCGTGAGTCATGCTGAAAAAGTATTGGGTAACTCATTGAAACGTCTGAATCATCCGAATCTGATTCCGATCTTCCTGGGTATTGCATTGGGATGTATTCTGGGTAGTATTCCGTTTGTGTTCCCCGGTATTCCGCAGCCTGTAAAATTGGGACTGGCAGGCGGACCGCTGATTGTTTCCATTCTGATCAGCCGTTTCGGACCGCAGTACAAGCTGATTACCTATACGACAATGAGTGCCAACCTGATGGTGCGTGAAATCGGAATTTCTCTCTTCCTTGCCTGCGTCGGACTTGGAGCCGGAGAAGGATTTGTGGATACGATCATTCACGGAGGAGGATATGTGTGGATTGCTTATGGTGCCATCATTACGGTTGTACCGTTGTTCGTTGCCGGACTGATCGGGCGTTATGCATTGAAGCTGAACTATTATACTCTGATCGGAGTCCTTTCCGGTGCAACGACGAATCCGCCTGCATTGGCTTACTCCAACGATCAGACTTCCTGTGATGCTCCGTCCGTAGGTTATGCTACGGTTTATCCGTTGACTATGTTCCTGCGCGTCTTGACCGCTCAGTTGCTGATCCTGTCGCTGGCTTAACAGGTTGTGATAACAGGTAAATAAAACTCATCATTATCTGTTTATGAGATGCATAAAGTCAGATTTCTTGAGGACTATGCTTGTTGCAAGCATGATTCTACTGGCTGGTTGTCATGGCAAACCTGAACAGGTTGACACTGCTGCCTACTGTGTCAATATAGATTCTGCAGAAGTGGTAGATATACTTCCGATGTCTTCCCTGTTTAAAAGCGGAAAGATTGTTTGCTCATTGGATACAGCTTCTGCCGCTATGTTGGGTGCCATAGATAAAATGGAGATCTGCGGTGACTATGTAATAGCCATGGACAGGAATATCAGGCATCAGTTATGTGTGTTTGATAGAGATGGAAAGTTCCTTCATACCATAGGAGCTAAAGGAAATGGCAAGGGTGAGTATGCCGATCTGCTTGATTTTACCTGTGATTCAGGAGAAGGACTGATTTATATCCTTGACGGTAAAGGTGGAAAAATACATTCATACAGCATCAGTGAAGGAGAATATAAGAAATCGGTAGACTGCTCCAACGAGTATGTGAATATCAAGTATGCTCAATCTTGTTTGTATTGCTATCATCCGAGTCTGAATATCGGTGAAGCTCATGCGGCCAGATTTCTGCTTGACAGGATAGAACCTTCAGATGGAAAGATTCTGGAACAATATCTGACTTCCGGGTATAATAAAGGAAGCTGTCATCCAGTGATGTTTAACGGCAGTGCATTTCTCGGGACGGAATCCGGAACCTTTCGTCTGGCTCTTATTTTTGCCAATCAGGTAATGGCACTCGATAAAGATGGAAAAGTATATCCTTATCTGACCCTGAACTCACGTAACTGGGTCAGTGAGGATGATTTGAAGGAATTTGGGTTCCGGTCTGACCATAAGAGTCTGGCTGTCCTTTTTAGCCGTAGAAAGGCTTTGGGCATGAGTGACTTTATGGAAAGTGAAAAGCATATCCTGCTTTCCTATATGCAAGGATTCTCCAGAAGCCATATTCTGTATGACAAAGCAAAAGAATGTGCTTTTGTCGTGCGTCGGTTGACTGATGATCTTCTCGGCAGCAAGGTGGACTTTGGAAGCATGAATTTGCAGTATGCAGGAAGTGACGGAAAAGGAGTCTATTTTTTCCTTTCTCCCGGTGATATGGACAGTATGAATAATCAATTATGGAATGAACCTCCATTCAGTCGGTTGCATGTAGCTGACGATGCTTTCAACGGAGCTGTCTTCTATTATGAGTTCATCTGACACACTGGAAAAAGGTCATGCAAACTGACTTGAAAACATGTTGAATCTGCTCTTGAGAGCTGAAAATTGTAAAGCCAATCAATTCAATGCTGTAGGTATGAATTGGTTGGCTTTACTTATGCTATGACGCTTGTCTCAGCTTATTTCTTGCCAAACTCCGGATCTATTTTCAGTAAAGCCGTGACACCGAAAGTGACCAGTGTGCATCCCATGATCCAGATGAAGAACAACTGATAGCCCAGACTCTCCTGAAGCCAGCCTGCAATCATGCCCGGAAGCATCATGCCCAAAGCCATAAAGGCAGTACAGATGGCATAATGAGCCGTTTGTTGTGTACCTCGGGAGAAATAAATCAGGTACAGCATGTAGGCCGTAAAACCGAAGCCATAGCCGAATTGTTCCGTAAAAATACAGGCGTTGATGGTCAGCAGTCCCGGTGAGTCGGCATAGCTGAGATAGACATAGACTATATCCGGAAGGGAGATGGCCCATACCATAGGCCAGAGCCACCGTCTGAGCCCGTGACGGGCAACTGCAACCCCCCCCAGAATTCCTCCTAAAGTGAGTCCGATGGTACCGATTGTTCCCTGGGCAAATCCCAGCTGTTCGGTTGTCATTCCCAGTCCTCCTACCTCCGGAGTATCAATAAGGAAAGGAATACTCATTTTGGCGAGCTGGGCTTCGGGAAGCCGGTATAGCAGCATGAACAGAAGAGCGATGCCGGCCTGTTCTTTCTGAAAGAATGAACGGAACGTGTTCAGAAAAGCCTGAAACAGGCCGGAGGCTGAAGTCTGGCCTGCTGAAACAGCCTGTTCGGGACGGGGAAGACAAAATACGTGATAAACCCAGAGGCCCAGAAAAAGTCCGCTCAGTACAAAGAACGTCAGGCTCCAGGCATAAGTAATCCCCAGGGAAGTTTTTTCCAGATAACCGGCCAGCATAATCAGTAACCCTTGTCCGGCAATCGTTGCAATACGGTAGCAGGTGCTTCGGATACCTACATAGAGCGCCTGCTGGTGTGAAGTAAGAGCCAGCATGTAGAATCCGTCGGCAGCAATGTCATGGGTTGCAGAACCAAAAGCAGTCAGCCAGAACAGAGCCAGTGTCGTCTGAAAGAAATGAGGAGCCGGAATCGTGAAGGCTACTCCGGCCAGACCGGCACCGATGAGCAGCTGCATGCTGACGATCCACCAGCGTTTCGTCTTGAGCAGGTCGACGAAAGGACTCCACAAGGGCTTAATGACCCATGGAAGGTTCAGCCAGCTGGTGTACAGGGCAACTTCCGTATTGGAAATGCCCATTCGCTTGTACATGACAAGCGAAAGAACCATGACTGCGACGTAGGGAAGCCCCTCGGCAAAATAGAGGGTGGGCACCCATTTCCAGGGTGACAGGTTTTGTTTCATGGTCAGTAACGTTTTTCAATGTCTGCTTCTTTGTAATAATGTTTCAGAATTTCCCGGTAGTCGTAACCTTGTTCGCCCATGACGGCGGCTCCGATCTGGCAAAGACCAACTCCATGTCCCCATCCGGCTCCTGTCAGATGGAACCATTCGGGTACACCGTTCTGTATAGGTCCCCGGTCAACGACAAAAGCGGAACTGAACAAGTGACTTTCAGAGAGGATGCGCCGGATTTCCAGTTCCTTGCCGATAATCATTGTCTTGCGGGTTCCGACAATTTTCAGTTTACTGATGCGTCCGGACTTTCCCCGTTCAACAGGTATCAGATCGATGATCTCACCATAATCACTTCGGGTGTTCCGGTTGATCAGTCCGGTAAGTTCTTCCTGAGTGTAATGTTTTTCCCACCGATAGAAGTCTGTTGTTTCGTAGTCGTAATTGTTCAGGATCAGTGAAAGGATCTGTTTGTCGTGCGTATTGCAGAAGCTTTCCGGTTGGGAACGAATCCATTTTCCAGCTTCCTGTTCGTTGGTAAGGTCAGGAAGGGGGATATTGGCCGTGCAGTCTCTGACTGCCTGAAGATACGGATAATTCTTCTCTTCCCAGCAATAGCTGAATTCCTCGGTAACTCCGCCACAGCATTTGGAAAAACGGGCATCGCATATTTCTCCTCTTTCAGTCAGTACCTCGCCGCTGGTCGTACGGACAGCTTCCGAAACATTGGGACTGGTAGCCTTGGTGATGCCTTGATACCGCTGGCAATGATCATCGGCGCATACATCGAAGATGGTGTGTTCTTCGCGGTCGTACCATCTCAGGTACTCATTCTCGGTCTTGATGAATGAGAAGAATTCATTTCCCTTTTTCTCAGGCTGCTTTCTCCGTTGTATCTGGGCGAGCAGCCAGCTGCGTGAAATGACTGCATGTGCTTTCAGAAATTCCAGTGGTGCCGTGGCATTCATTTCGGAGGAGATGACGCTTTCCAGATACACTTCGGCCGGAAGCAGATTGATGGCAGCTATTTTCCCTTCGTGTACGACGAGTTTCAGAATACCCGGGAAAACCTGTGTCTCCTGCCGTTCCCAGTGGAAACCGATGCCGATGGTTACATTCTCCAGGGAAAAAGAGCAGGATTTCTCCAGAGGAGAAAAGGTCAGTTCGTGATAAATGTTTCCATTCCAGAGAATGCCTCCTTCGTGGAATGCAACGTCTTGCCGGTCGCAAACCGTACTTCCTTTGGCGGTGAAGTGTCCGTTCAGTGTAAACTGGATGGCCAGTGCGCTGACAATGCCTACGCTTATTTCAGGTTCTTTCATATTGCTTCGGTGTGATTAAAAGGATGGGGAAAGGCTGTTTCCGGTTTCCTGATAAATTTGGCAGATATCTTTTTCGGTTATTTTCTCAAAATCTTCTTTTCTTGGTGTGACGATCAGTCCGGCCATATCGAGTGCCCCCGGGCTGACCAGCAGTTGCTGGTCTCCTGTCGCTGAGTAGCAGGCAGGACGGTGCCGGTTTCTGGGAATATAGACGGTGATAAATCCCAGCCGGGCATCTTTCCAGGCAAACAGGTTGTAGCGGGGTTCATCTTCGCCGGGATGCAGGCTGAGACTTTCGAGGTATCGTTCCACGAGGACGGTACTTGTTTCATATCCCCGGTCAGTAATGAAGGCCTGAATCGGGCAGACATACCCCGGAATTTCATAGCTGGTGCAACAGCTTCCGTCGGACAGTGTATCCTGATCTGTCTTCCGGGCCTTTTCCATCAGTCGGTTCCATTGCCGGATGAGAGGAATATTCTGTTGGGGAGCAGCCTGAAAGTGGAAGTGGTCGGGGGCAGATGCTCCGCAGTGTGCGCCGTTGTAGAACAGCGCGTATCCCGGATTGAAATGAGTTTCCAGCCAGGCAGTCAGTTTGCCCGGCAGCTGGCGGTTGGTTTTTCCCGCGAGGGTTTGCCATTGATGTTTCTCACTGGAGATGGTCAGATGATCCGGAAGGATCGGGTAGGGATTCAGACGCAGGATGAACGGTTCGTCAAGTTCGATACGGATTTCTTCCTGTTCTTTCGGCTTGTTGGCCGGACAGAGAAAGCAGGGCCGTGCTTCCAGCGAAGCTTTATCCAGTTTGGCATAGGTGGATACCGCTCTTGCCGGATTGAACTGTACCGTAATTTCGTTTTCTCCGATCCGGAAGGTACGGCATTGCACATGTTCCAATGCCTCATGATTCTTGCGTGCCAGTTCCCAGATTTCCAGCTGATGACGGATGAATCCCTTCGTGAGTTGCTGGCGTAACTTGATTTCCAGGGTACGCAGACTGTCCTTATAGCTGTTGTTCTGGTTGATTTTTTCGATACTCAAGGCTGCATCAGAATTTCCTTCCCAGCGGCGGCAAAGGTAGAGTACCTCATAGATGCGTCCGATGCGGTATTGACGGGAGAAAGCCAGTCCCAGTGCGTAGTCTTCTCCGTAACTGGTGTTGGGCACACGGATGTCACGCAGCAGTGGTGTATAGAAGGCCCGGGGTGCTCCCAGTCCGTTGATGCGCAGAGCATTGTTCGCTCCGTTCTCGTCCGTCCATTCCCGGTGGTCGATGATACCCGGAGGAAGTGTGTTCAGACTGAAATCAGTCATGCGGTATGTTCCGATAACCATGGCACATTGCTCTTCGTGAAACTTGTTGACAATGGTCTGCAGGGTAGCAGGACTGCTGTAAAGGTCGTCGCTGTCAAGCTGAACCGCAAAGCGTCCGCAGTCCGGATGATGCACACCCAGGTTCCAGCATCCGCCGATTCCCAGATCCGTTCGCTCGGGAATAAGATGAATGACTTGGGGATGGGAAGCATAGCGCTGGATGATTTCAGTGGTTCCGTCGTCAGAATGATTGTCGATGACAATCAGATTGAACGGAAAATTTGTCTGCTGTTCCAGTACGGAACGGATGGCATCTTCAATGGTCCGTACCCGGTTGCGTACAGGGATGATGACAGATGCTTCGTAACGGAAGTCTCCGGCCGTACAGTCTATCCGGCGTTTATCCGGAGACAGCCAGGCATGAATATCCTTGAGGTAGCAGGTGAAAGCTGCTTCGCGTTCCAGCTGGACTTGCCGGTTGCGCGGATCCACATAGTCGAACTGCTTCTCACCTGAAAGCCGGGTATCCTCTTCTGTTTCGGCATAAAGGTATTCACGGATATGGATCAGTTCTGTCTCTTTTGTCAGAGCCAGCCGCAGAGCGTAGAGTCCGGAATAGAGATAGGCAGGCTGACAGGCAATGCAGTCAGCAGCTTTTTTGAAGTGTTCGGAGCGGAACATCAGCAGGGGACCGAAGTCGAAGTCATCGCGTACGCTGCCTGTCTGATAATCGATGACGGGATGATTTGTGCGTTTGCCTGCGATCCATTGGTAGCGGTCGGCATAAGCCATACCACAGGAAGGAGCCTGTAGGTAGTCACAGAATCGTTCCAGTGCCATGTATCCAAGTTCAACTCCTTGTTCCTTGGTCAATAATAAAATATAAGGTGTCTGGGTATGGGAGGCTATCTGAAGCATAGCGTCTGTGCCGGCGGGTGATTCTACGGACAGTTGCAGACAGCGGGCATAGTTTCCCTGGAGGGTTGCCGGAGTTTTTACCAGCAGATATATCTGGTGGATGCAGGGATGATCCAGTAAGGCTGCCAGTGTTTCTTCCGGCAGAGCTCCCTGTCCGTAAGGGATGAAGCATGTGATTGTCTTTTTCATGTCTGAACGGTTTATTGAGACAAATATAACGAGAAGTCATGAATTTTTTAACTTTTGCGGTCACGAAATCGAAAATCATTTGTTTGAGCCCCGCTAGCGGTTGGATTTTCTGTGTCTGCAGGCTGCCGTGATATTTGCGGTCATTGCGGCCAAATCGAGCGGTCGTTGGAGCCGGATCGAGCGGTCGTTGAGGCTGAATCGTGCGGTCGTTGCAGCCGAATCGTACTACTCGATAAAACCGCATTGAACGCCTTTTTGCCGGAAGGCTGGCTGTTTGAGGATGAGGAAACGAAACTTCTTTCTAAAAGGTTTATTATCAGATAAATATTATTTTATTCTGTAAAACATGGGGGAAATATTTTATTTTTTGACTAACTTTGCACATTAATTATATAGATTAAGCATAGAATGGATAGTACAAAAGCTCCGTTGTTGGGCAAGACTTTAGACGAACTGACGCAGATTGTGCTGGACTTGGGAATGCCTAAGTTTACGGCCGGACAGATTGCTTCATGGCTGTATGGCCGCAAGGTTGCATCGATTGATGAGATGACAAACCTGTCGGTGAAAAACCGGGAACGGCTGAAAGAGTGTTATGAAGTAGGAGCTACGGCGCCTGTCCACGAGATGCGTTCGGTGGATGGAACCGTGAAATATCTGTTCCGCACCCCTGAAGGTGATTACGTTGAGTCAGTATACATCCCTGATGCAGACCGTGCTACCTTGTGCGTGTCTTCTCAGGTTGGCTGCAAGATGAACTGCAAATTTTGTATGACAGGAAAGCAAGGTTATACAAACAGCCTGACTGCAGCTCAGATATTGAACCAGATATATTCCATTCCTGAGCGTGATACGCTGACAAACGTGGTATTTATGGGAATGGGAGAGCCGTTTGATAACCTGGATGAAGTACTTCGTGCTTTGGAAATCCTGACTGCCAGTTATGGATATGCCTGGAGTCCGAAGCGGATTACCGTATCGTCTGTGGGACTTCGTAAAGGTCTGAAACGCTTCCTCGACGAGAGTGACTGCCATCTGGCTATCAGTCTTCATTCGCCGTTCCCTGCTCAGCGACAGGAACTGATGCCGGCGGAGAAAGCTTTTTCCATAGTAGAGATAGTGGATATTCTCCGGCAGTATGATTTCAGCAAGCAGCGTCGTCTTTCTTTTGAATATATTGTTTTCAAGGGAGTCAACGACAGCCTGATTTATGCCAAGGAACTGGTCCGCCTGTTGCGGGGGCTGGATTGCCGGATGAACCTGATCCGTTTTCATGCCATACCGAATGTGGATCTGGAGGGAGCGGATATGGAAACCATGCTGGCTTTCCGTGACTATCTGACGCAACATGGCCTGTTCGCAACAATCCGTGCTTCACGAGGAGAGGACATCTTTGCTGCCTGCGGCATGTTGTCGACAGCCAAGCAGCAGGCCAATAAACAAAATAATGAAACCGTTTAATACTCGAAGAATATGAAAAAACTGATTTTAGGTTTAAGTACAATGCTGGTGATGCTGGCTTCTACTTCTTGTGGTGATGGGAAAAGCATGGTAACTCCGATCTCCAGCGGACGTCCGTACGAGATATTGGTCGTAGCAGACGACAAGTGCTGGATGAGCCCGGACAGTGCGCTTTTTCATGTATTGGATACCGATGTGCCCGGACTTCCCCAGTCGGAGCGCTCTTTCCGTATATCTCGTGTAAGACCTGAATACTTTGAACGGGCTATGCGTATCTTCCGCAATATCATCATTGTGGATATACAGCCCAGTGTCTATACGCAGACAAAGTTTAAATATACCCGCGATGCTTATTCTTCTCCGCAGATGATCATGACTATCCAGTCGTCGAGTCAGGAGGATTTTGCGGATTATGTATCCAAACATGGAAATGTCATCGTGGATTTTTTTACCCGTGCTGAGATGAACCGTCAGATTAAGTTACTGGAGAAAGAACACAGTTCTCTGGTTTCTGCACGCGTAGGCAGTCAGTTCGACTGTGATATCTGGATGCCGGAAGATCTGACATCGTACAAGACAGGACAGGATTTTTTGTGGGCTTCAAACAATCTGAATGACCTGAACTTCGTGATGTATTCCTATCCTTTCAGAGACAACCGTACTTTTACGAAGGAGTTTTTCATCCACAAGCGTGACTCTGTCATGGCTATCAATATTCCGGGAGCACGTGAAGGTATGTATATGGAAACGGCCGACTCTTCGTTGGTCAGCGTAAAGAATATTGCAGTACAGGGTGACTATGCATTCGAAGTACGCGGACTCTGGGAAATGAAGAATGACGCGATGGGCGGCCCGTTTGTTTCACATGTACGGGTTGACCGCGCCAATGCACGGGTAATCGTTGTGGAAGGATTTGTGTATAATCCGTCTAAGCTGAAACGTGATCCCATGCGTAAGCTGGAAGCTGCCCTTTATACGCTGAAATTACCGCAGGAAAAAGGCAAGGGCCTGTCAGAACTGCCGGTTGACCAGTCTATATCCGAAGAGAAAGCAGTGAAAGAAGCAGAACAACAGAAATAAGAAATAATAGAGAATGGAAGAACGTAAGATAAAGGTGGGTATCACCCACGGAGATATTAATGGCATCGGCTATGAAGTTATTCTGAAAGCTTTTGCCGATCCTGTAATGCTGGAACTTTGCACGCCGGTTATTTATGGATCTCCCAAAGTGGCTGCATATCATCGTAAGGCGATGGATATTCAGACGAACTTCAGTATTGTTCCTTCGGCTGCGGAGGCACAGGACGGACGTGTGAATATTGTCAACTGCACGGCTGATGAACTGAAGGTGGAATTGACCAGACCGAGTGCTGAAGCGGGAAAAGCTGCATTGGATGCACTGGAACGTGCTCTTCAGGAATATCAGGAAGGATATTTTGACGTGCTGGTAACAGCTCCGATCAATAAACACACCATTCAGTCGGACAATTTCCATTTCCCCGGTCATACGGAATACATTGAAGAACGGGTGGGAGAAGGACAGAAAGCGCTGATGATCCTGCTGAAGAATGACTTCCGTGTTGCTCTGGTAACGGGACACGTGTCGGTTAGTGAAATTTCCAGTCAGATCACGAAAGAACTGATCATGGAAAAACTCGATATATTCCACAAATCCCTGAAGAAAGACTTTGGTATTGACAATCCCCGTATTGCTGTGTTTTCGCTCAATCCGCATGCTGGAGACGAAGGTTTGCTGGGTACGGAAGAACAGACTGTCATCATACCGGCCATGCAGGAGATGATAGCCAATGGTGTACAATGCTTTGGTCCTTATCCGGCTGACGGCTTTATGGGCTCAGGAAACTATACTTATTTTGATGGAATCCTGGCAATGTATCATGATCAGGGACTGGCTCCTTTCAAGGCTCTTGCCATGGATGAAGGAGTGAACTTTACGGCTGGTCTTCCCATTGTACGCACTTCTCCGGCTCACGGAACCGCGTATGATATTGCCGGCAAGGGAGTTGCTTCGGAAGATTCTTTCCGGCAGGCTGTTTATGTGGCTATAGATGTCTTTCGCCGCCGTTGCATGGAAGCAGAAATTAATGCTCATCCGTTGCGCAGACAATATTACGAAAAACGGGACGACAGTGACAAACTGAAACTGGATACTGTAGAAGATTAAGAGATAAAAATGAAGTTTGCTATTATTTCAGCTGGGGAAGGATCGAGACTTGCCCAGGAAGGCGTTCAGCTGCCTAAGCCGTTAGTGCAGCTGAACGGCATGGCTATGATTGACCGTCTGATCCATATCTTTGCGAAGAATGGAGCAGAGCAGGTTGTGGTAATCATCAATAACGAGGTGGCTCAGACGAAAGAACATCTGGCTCTTCTGAAAAAGGTTTCTGAAGTGCCTCTGGAAGTTATCGTGAAGACAACTCCCAGTTCAATGCACAGTTTCTATGAGTTGAGTACTTATCTGAAGGATGACAAGTTTTGTCTGACAACGGTTGACACGATATTCCGTGAAGAAGAGTTTTCACGGTTTATTGAGGCTTTCAAGGCTTCGGACAAGGATGGACTGATGGCTGTTACCGACTATATTGATGATGAAAAACCTTTGTATATATCGACTGATGAGGAGTTGAATATTACAGGATTCCACGATGCACGTACACCGGACTGCCGTTATATTTCCGGGGGAATCTATTGTCTGACGCCGAAGTCAATCGATACTTTACAGAGATGTATGGAAAATGGTATGTCACGTATGCGGAATTTTCAGCGTCAGCTGGTAGCCGACGGGTTACATCTGGGCGCTTATCCTTTTTCAAAGATATTGGATGTAGACCATGCTAGTGACATAGAAAAAGCTGAGGCTTTTTTGAATGGTAAGGATAACTAAAGAAAGTAGACAATAAGAAATGTTAGAAACAGAAGAAAGTCTTCGGGTGATCGGAGTCAGCCGCGGAAGTGAGTTCTCGCCGAACCACGTGGATAACGATGCGGCTATCTTTCGGATCACTGTCGAAGAATTGAAGAAAAAAGGCTGTGAAGTCACAGTATATCCCGAGAAAGAATTTGTAGAGAAACGTATTGCCGGGGAATTTATATTTGACATGGCTCGTGACAGAGCTACGATTGACCGTCTGAAGGAACTGGAAGATGAAGGGTCATTGGTGGTTAATTCAGCATACGGTATCGATCGGTGTGTGCGGAAGGCTATGACTGAATTGTTGATGGCCAATGGAATTCCACACCCTAAAAGCTTTATCATTCCGACTGACCGTAGCTTTGAACCGGACATTTTCCCATGCTGGATCAAGCGGGGTAATTCGCACGCCATGGTAAAGGAAGATGTTGTATTTGTGGAGTGTCGGGAGGAAGCAGAGCATGTTCTGGCAGATTTTCGCAATCGCGGAATTCCGGAAGCTGTGGTCAATGAACATCTGGTTGGAGACTTGGTGAAGTTCTATGGTGTGCAGGGCACAGACTTCTTCTATACGTTTTATCCTTCGGAACAGTCGCACAGCAAATTCGGACTGGAAGCCATCAATGGTGAAACGCGCGGTTATCCCTTTGATGTGAAAAAGCTGAAAGCATACAGTGACCGGGCTTCGGAAGTGCTGGATGTTCCTGTTTATGGCGGTGACTGCGTCGTATCTTCCAGCGGAGAGATACGTATCATTGATTTCAATGACTGGCCCAGCTTTGCACGGTGCAGGGAAGAGGCAGGCAAGAAAATCGCAGAATGTATTTATAACCGGATTACAGATTCTAGAAAGAAATAACATGAGTACAGAAAAAAAAGGTATTGAAGCTTCTTTCAAGTCGATGGACACAGAGGAGTTTCTGGATATTTATTTTAACCGGCCTGTCGGATATGTCTGGGCATTGTTCTTCAAAAAACTGGGGGTACACCCGAATGTCGTAACTATTTTGTCGATTATATTGGGAATGGCTGCCGGCGTCATGTTCTATTTCCCGGACATGAAACATACGCTGATCGGTATCTTCCTGCTTATGTGGGCTAACCATTATGATAGCTGCGACGGTCAGCTGGCCCGTATGACAGGGAAGAAGACTCGTTGGGGACGTATGCTCGACGGGTTTGCAGGTGACCTGTGGTTCTTTACTATTTATGTGGCTATCTGTCTGCGTCTTACCAACCAGCCTATGCCTTTCGGTATCGGTGCAAGTGAGGGCATGACGTGGGGAATTTATATTTGGTTGCTGGCACTGCTTTCAGGAACCATCTGCCACAGCAAGCAGTGTACACTGGCCGATTATTACCGGAATATTCATCTTTTCTTCCTGAAAGGAAAGGCCGGAAGTGAACTGGATAACTTCAAGCAGCAGCGTGAAATCTTTCACAGTCTGCCCTGGGAGGGAAATTTCTGGTGGAAGGCATTCCTTTATTTTTATGGAAACTATACACGCCAGCAGGAGCAGATGACACCGAATTTCCAGCGTTTCTATGCGCTCGTTCAGCAGAAGTACGGGGATGATATTCCTCAAAGCTTGCGTGATGAATTCCGTGCAGCCAGTCTGCCGCTGATGAAATATACCAATATCCTGACGTTTAATACGCGTGCCATTGCGCTTTATATCAGTTTGCTGATCGGTGAGCCCTGGGCTTATTTCATGTTCGAGATTGTAGTAATGACCGCTTTGTTTGTTTATATGCGTCACCAGCATGAAGCGCTGAGTGCACGTTTCTATCAAAAGTACGCCTGATGAAGGAGAAGTTCAGAAATATATTTTGGTTCTTTGGGATCTTTGCCATTGTCGTCATGTTGTTTACTTTCGACATGGATTATCAGGAACTGTTGCAGAACTTGCGTAAGGCGGGTATCTGGTTTCCTGCCGTTATTTTACTGTGGGTATTCATTTACTTGCTGAATACTCTTTCCTGGTATATCATTATCCGTGACGGCAAGCATGCAAAGGTTCCTTTCTGGAAAGTGTATAAGCTGACCATTTCCGGGTTTGCGTTGAACTATGCCACTCCGGTCGGTCTGATGGGGGGTGAGCCTTATCGTATTATGGAACTGACTCCTTATGTCGGAGGCAGTAAGGCTACATCGTCGGTCATTCTGTATGTCATGATGCATATATTTTCACATTTCTGCTTCTGGCTTGCTTCTGTCTTTTTGTATCTGGCAGTTGAGCCTTTGAATGCGGGAATGGCGATCGTTCTGGCTGTGGTAGGTTTCTGTTGCCTGGTTGCGATCTATTTCTTTATGAAAGGATATCGGAACGGGATGGCAGTGCGTACGTTGAAGCTGCTGGGTCATCTGCCTTTTGTGCGGAAATGGGCACGCCGTTTCCTGACAGAAAAGCGTGAGACTCTGGAGCGGGTTGACAATCAGATTGCAGAACTGCACAAGCAGCGCAAGTCAACCTTCTATGCTTCATTGGGGCTGGAGTTCTCGGCCCGTATTGTAGGATGTCTGGAGGTCTGGTTCATTCTGAATATTCTGACTTCGGATGTCAGCTTTCTGGCTTGTATCCTGATCATGGCTTTTACTTCCCTGTTTGCCAATCTTTTCTTCTTTTCCCCGATGCAGCTGGGGGCCCGTGAAGGAGGTTTTGCTCTGGCTACAGGAGGACTGGCTATTCCGAGTGCCTTCGGAATTTATACAGGACTGATTACCCGTGTGCGGGAATTAATTTGGATTGTAATAGGCGTGTTGCTGATGAAAGTAGGCAACGGCGTAAATAAAGATAAAGAGCATGAATAAATTGACAGATATTAAAGGAATCATCTTTGATTATGGTGGTACCATTGATACAAACAGCCGTCATTGGGCGGAAGTATTGTGGGAAAAGTATGCAACGTATGAAGTACCGGTGAGTAAGGCTGATTTTCGTGATGCCTATGTTCATGGTGAACGCACACTGGCTCGTGTGCCGCTTGTAAAACCGGAACACAACTTCCATGATGTGCTTCGTATCAAGACGGATATTCAGATAAACTGGCTGATAGAACAGGGAAAGCTGGATGCGCAGAAAGCATCTGAACAGGGTTATGCATCAAAGATTGCAGACAGCTGTTATGAATATGTGCTGAATGTATTGAAGCGCACACGTCCGGTAGTACAGAAGTTATCGGAACATTACAAGCTGGTGCTGGTTTCCAATTTTTATGGAAATATTCAGACGATTCTGAAAGATTTTGAACTGTTTGACTTCTTTTCAGACATTGTGGAATCTTCTGTTGTTGGAGTGCGCAAGCCGGATCCGGTGATATACCGGCTGGGAGTGGAAGCCATGGGGCTTCCTGCCGGTGAAGTTCTCGTGGTTGGTGATTCCTTTTCAAAGGATGTTGTTCCGGCCAAGACGGTAGGCTGCAAGGTTGCCTGGTTAAGTGGAGAAGGATGGGGAAATGAAGAGATTGACGAATCGCTCCCCGATGTTATTATTACTGATCTTCCAGACCTGCTGCAATTTATAAATCTGTAAAAGATGTCATTGGTATAATGACTGGAAATAATCAAAAAGATCAGAATATGACGAAGAAATCTGTTGCACTGGTTGCAAGTCAGTATCGGGTACCTTTCGTGCTTTTGACCTCATTGTTTTTCCTTTGGGGATTTGCTCATGCTATTTTGGATGTGCTAAACAAGCATTTTCAGGAGTTGCTGGCGATTACGCGTGCGCACTCTGCACTGATTCAGGCAACCATGTATATGGGATATTTTGTAATGGCTATCCCGGCAGGAATGTTTATCACCCGTTGGGGATATCGCCAGGGAGTGGTCTTTGGCTTGCTGCTGTATGGAATTGGATCTCTGTTGTTCATTCCGGGGCAGTACATGATGTCGTTCAATATGTTCCTCTTCTCTCTGTTTGTCATCGGCTGTGGACTGGTGTTTCTGGAAACTGCAGCGAATCCCTATGTAACAGAGCTCGGAGCCCGGGAAACTACTGCCAGCCGTTTAAACTTTGCCCAGTCTTTCAATGGCCTGGGATGTATTTTTGCGCCGTTGCTGGCCGGGCTGCTGTTGTTTTCTGAAGAAGATCAGGCTGCTTCCGGCAATGTTGCCTTACCATATACCTGTATGGGAGTGGTTGTGCTGTTGGTGGCATTGGTCTTTTCACGTGTCCGCCTGCCGGAAATTAAGCATGAAGTGGAACTGGATGATCAGGGGCACCGGGTAGGACTGTGGTCCCACCGGCTTTTCATCTTCGGACTTGCGGCTCTTTTTGCGTATGAAATCAGTGAAATTTCCATCAACAGCTTTTTTATCAATTATGTGGTAGAGCAGGGATGGATGACTGCCCGTCAGGCTTCTCTGGTTCTTTCGTTTGGAGGACTTAGTCTCTTTATGGCCGGACGTTTTGTCGGAAGCTGGATCATGAGCCGGGTACGTGCAGAAAAGATGCTGTTCTGGTGTGCAGTCGGAACTGTTTCAATGACATTGCTGGTCATTGCAGATTTAGGCATGGTATCATTGATTGCTTTACTGTGCTGCTATGCATTTGAAGCTATTATGTTTCCCACTGTTTTTGCCCTGGCTTTGCGGGGATTAGGAAGTCACACCAAACGGGCCTCTTCTTTCCTGATGATGTCTCCGGTGGGAGGAGCAGTCGGACCTCTGTTGATGGGATATGTGGCTGATACTTTTTCGATGTCTTTATCGTTTATTGTTCCGCTGTTGGGATATGTTGTCGTATTAGGTTACGCTCGGGCTGTCCTGAAGAAAAGATAAAAAAAATTGTCTCAAAACAGAATTGTGAAATAAGAATCTCCTGCTTTAGCCCTTATTTTTCTGAATTATATGGCTTAAAGCAGGAGATTCTTATTTTTTAATTTATAGACAGTTGAGTAAGTCTGTCCGATTTTTCTGTCTGGAGACAGTTTCTTGTTTTTTTAGATAACGGTTGCGTGAAGGTCGCTGTTTCGGATAATATCCCATACCTGCTCTTCCGTACCGGAGAAAGGACCGGACTTTTCCAGTTTGATGGTAGATAATGCAGCTGCGAAACATCCGGCTTCCTCATAAGAAGCCCCTTTATTGCGCATGTACAGATATCCCATGGAATAGGTATCTCCACAGCCCGTAGCATCAACTACGTTCTTGGCCGGATAAGCGGGAATCTTGTAAAATGTGCCTTCGGCATAAATGATGGAGCCTAAGCTTCCTAATGTAAGCAGTACCTCTTTTACGCCCCATTCAGCCAATTGTAAGGCAGCCTGCTTGAAGTCCTTGAATCCAGTCAGCACTTCTGCTTCGTGTTCATTGACCTTGAGGATATCAATGTATTTCAAAGCTTCTCTTTTGTCTTTCCAGTCAGTGGGGTAGACCTGTTCACCTCTGACTTCCCGCAGATAGCCCTGTGCATCGACAGCAAGCTTTCCTTTGCCCGACAATAACTTGACAACATCAAGGGAAAAATCATCAGACAGCAGACTTCCCAGGTGAAAGAACTTGGCTTCTTCGTCTTTCAGTTCCTCAACGGTGAACGGATCGGCCTTGGCAAGCACACGCTGTTTCCGGTCGTCCTGATTCTCTCCGTAAATATTTTCAAAATAAACGGTCTTTCTACTAGGCAGGACTTCTACCTGAATGCCTTTGGCCCGTAAATCCTCGACGGCTTTGTATTCGCTCGGTGCCAAGGCGGTAATCAACTTGTAATTTCGAGTATCTTTTAAATGCCGGATGCCATGGGAGAAATAATAAGAAGTACCACCAGGCATGTACGTAGTCTGTTTGGGCGTTATAATTTTATCCAAAGTTATATGCCCAATGCAACAAATATCATTCATGTTTTTGTGATTTCTCTAAAACTGGGCGCAAAGATACGTATAATTTTGCAGGTTGTCAGCCAGGGGACAGATCCAGTCAGTCCTTTTTTAGTTTATATAAACATTATTTAAGAAAGGGCGGTTTATCCCATAGGAATGGTATAAAAGGCATGGTAAAAAGAAGTATTGCTTATGTAATAAGGTGGAATCCTCTATACTGATTGTTGCTGGGCTGATTTTAAAATGTTCTATTTGTCTGATTTATTGGCAGGATTATCTTAAACAATTGATAAATATCAAGAGAAAGGCTACTTTTTCAGAAACAAAGACGTATCTTTGAAGCAATTTGTTTCTGGTATTCCATAGTGGAATACTTTTGTTGAAATTAAAAGATTAAGAAATGGAAAAAAGCAATGTAAAACCCGCAGATGGAAAGCTGGGTGTATTGTGTGTTGGATTAGGCGCTGTTGCAACGACCTTTATAACCGGTGTTTTAATGGTCCGCAAAGGGTTGGCGAAACCGGTAGGTTCTATGACGCAGTATGATAAAATCCGTGTAGGTCGTGGAGAATCTAAGAAATACCTTCATTATGGCGAGATCGTGCCGATGGCTCAATTGAGCGATATCGTTTTCGGTGCATGGGATGTATATCCTGCCAATGCCTATGAATCAGCCATCAATTGTGAAGTGTTGAAGGAAAAGGATATCAATCCGGTGAAAGATGAACTGGAAAAGATTGTCCCGATGAAGGCTGCTTTTGATCATAATTATGCTAAACGTCTGGACGGAAACAATGTGAAGGATTGTGCAACCCGTTGGGATATGGTAGAGCAGTTGCGTCAGGATATCCGTGACTTCAAAGCTGCAAACGGATGTAGCCGTATTGTTGTTTTGTGGGCTGCTTCTACGGAAATCTACGTTCCTGTATGTGAAGAAGTTCATGGAACTCTGGCTGCTTTGGAACAGGCTATGAAGAACGATGACCGCGAACATGTAGCTCCGTCTATGTGTTATGCTTACGCTGCACTGGCAGAAGGTGCGCCGTTTATTATGGGTGCTCCGAATACAACCGTTGATATTCCTGCTATGTGGGAAATGGCTGAAAAGACAAAGATGCCTATTGCAGGAAAAGACTTCAAGACCGGACAGACATTGGTTAAATCAGGTTTTGCACCGATCATCGGTACTCGTTGTCTGGGTCTTTCCGGATGGTTCTCAACCAACATTCTGGGTAACCGTGACGGACTCGTATTGGACGAACCGGCAAACTTCCACACGAAGGAAGTCAGCAAGCTGTCTACTTTAGAGTCAATTCTGGTTCCGGAAAACCAGCCTGATCTGTATACAGACTATTATCATAAAGTACGTATCAACTATTATCCTCCCCGTAATGACAATAAGGAAGGTTGGGATAATATTGATATTTTCGGTTGGATGGGATATCCTATGCAGATCAAGATCAATTTCTTGTGCCGTGATTCTATCCTTGCAGCTCCTCTTTGCCTGGATTTGGTATTGTTGAGTGACCTGGCTGCCCGTGCCGGACGTTATGGTATCCAGCGTTTCCTGAGCTTCTTCCTGAAGAGCCCGATGCATGATTATACCGCAGACGAAGTTCCGGTAAATCATTTGTTCCAGCAGTATGTAATGCTGAAGAACGCACTTCGTGAAATGGGTGGTTATGAAGCTGACGAGGAAATCGATTAAATCATTGTTTCATTGCGCAAGATTACTTTTTTAATCGGTCAATAACGTTTTTATATCGATAAAAAACACCTCTTGATTCAAGGCGGATGTCAATAAATCCTTTGCAGATGTTTGTTTTCTGCGGGAATATTGACATTCGCTTTTTATTTGTAAATAGGGCTTGAGGTTTTTGTGAAACATCTGTTTTTGTTCCTTTTAGTTTCCTATTATTCATAAAAAAAGGTAAGAATGTTGTTTTTTTGAACCTTGTATTTGCTAGGTTTGTTCATGCTATGTAACTTTGTCTACATTTCAGTTTTTAATAGACTAGACCAGTTCGATTTTGTATATGGTAAAAAGATTATTCTTGATTTTGATGATATGTCTGGGAGTCGGACAACTTTCGGCACAGATTCGAGGAGTCGTGACTGATGCGGAAACAGGAGACCCTATTCCTTATTTGAATATTTATTATGAGGGAAAAGGTGTAGGAGCCGTAACCAATCTGGATGGTGAGTATTCTATCTCTTATCATGAGGGATGGAATGAACTGACGTTTTCCATGGTGGGCTATAGTACGCAGGTGCTGAAGGTATCTTCGAAAACCCGTACGCTGAACGTAAAGATGAAGGCCGATCTGGTGCTGGACGAAGTGGTGGTAAAGCCCAAGAAGGAGAAATATTCCCGAAAGAACAATCCGGCCGTTATCATGATGGAGAAGGTTATCAATGCCAAGAAAGCGAATGATCTGAGTGTGAACGATTACTATCACTACAACAAGTATCAGAAAATTACGTTTTCGCTGAATGACATTACAACCGACTCGCTGAGAGAATCAAATCTGTTTAAGAAATATCCGTTCTTCCGTGACCAGGTAGAGGTGTGTGAAGTAACGGGAAAGAACATTCTTCCCATATCTGTGGACGAAACGGTTTCGGAAAAGCTGTACCGGAAAAATCCCCATGACGAGAAAACGATCATCAAAGGGTTGAACTCTTCGGGGGTAAATGAACTTTTCAATACCGGTGACATGCTGACTACCGTACTGAAGGATGTGTTCCAGGATATCAATATCTATCAGGACCGTTTCCGTTTCCTGCAGTATCCTTTTGACAGCCCTGTATCGAAGGCTGGTATCGGTTTCTATAAGTATTATATTATGGATACGGTCTATGTGGATCGTGACCAGTGCTTCCATCTGTCTTTCGTGCCGAACAATTCGCAGGACTTTGGTTTCACCGGACACCTTTATATCCTTGCCGATTCTACGTTCCGCGTGAAGAAGTGTGTGATGAATCTTCCCAAGAAGAGTGATATCAACTTCGTGGACCACATGATCATTGAGCAGAAGTTTGGAGAACTTCCTTCCGGTGAATGGGTACTGGAAGAAGATGATATGCTTTGCGAATTGTCTTATCTGAAAAAGCTGCTGGGCTCTTTCCAGGTAAGAAGAACAACCCGTTATTCGGATTTCGGTTTCGAAGAAATACCGGCAAGGATCTTTAAGAAGAAGGGCGATGAGATCAAAGATATCAATGCCATGATGCGCGATGATTCGTTCTGGAAGGAATATCGTCCTACCGAACTTACGAAATCGGAAGGAAAGATGGATTCTTTCGTGGAGAATCTGAGCAAGATCAAAGGATTCAAGTATATCATCTTTGTAGCCAAAGCGTTTATCGAGAACTTTGTGGAAACAGGAGTGAAGGGGCGTCCCAGCAAGGTGGATATCGGTCCGATCAACACCATGATCTCAAGTAACTACATTGACGGTCTGCGATTGAGAGCTTCTGCCCAGACAACGGCCAACCTCCATCCGCATCTTTTCTTCCGCGGATATTATGCTTATGGTTTCAAGGATGAGAAGTCGAAATACAAGGGTGAAGTGGAATATTCCTTCAACAAGAAAGAATACCTGCCCCGTGAATATCCGATCAATTCATTGACTGCGTCTTATTCATACGACAATATGTTGCCTTCGGACAAGTTCATGGGAACAGACAAGGATAACGTGTTCACTTCGTTCAAGGTGACTTCCGTAGACCAGTATAACTATGAACGTACGGCCAGCCTGAAATATGAACTGGAACGTGAAACAGGACTCAAGACTACGGTGATGCTGAAATATGCAAACTATGAACCTTGCGGCGAGCTGTTCTACCGGACGATGGCCGGTGAAAGCAGTCTGCAGCAGGCCCTGGCTTCCGGTGAACTGACAGGGAACCGTTGGGTACAGTCTCCTTATAATGTTCACGACTTTTCCGTAGCAGAGGCAACCGTTGCGCTTCGTTATGCTCCGGGAGAGACGTTCATCAATACCAAGCAGCGCCGTCTGCCTGTGAATCTTGATGCACCGGTATTCACTCTTCAGCATACAGTTGGTTTCAAAGGGATATTGGGAGCTGACTATGCGTTTAATCTGAGTGAGGTAAGTCTCTACAAACGTTTCTGGCTCAGTTCGTGGGGAAATGTGGATGCCTGTCTGAAAGGTGGTATCCAGTGGAACAAGGTTCCGTTCCCCTTGCTGATCATGCCGGCAGCCAACCTGTCGTATATTATTCAGGATCAGACCTTCAACTTGATCAATAACATGGAGTTCCTGAACGACCGTTATGCATCGCTTGATTTGTCATGGAACATGCAGGGAAAACTGTTCAACCGTATTCCTTTGCTGAAGAAACTGAAATGGCGTGAGTTTATCGGTGTGAAATGTCTGTGGGGAACACTGACGGACAAGAACAATCCATTGCTTCCGCAGAATGCCAACGATCCTACGCTGATGATGTTCCCCGGTCATTATGATGCTGAGGGGGTATATCATTCATCCAGTTACGTGATGGATCCCAAGAAGCCTTATGTAGAGATCAGTGCCGGTATTCATAACATTTTCAAGCTGCTTCATGTGGAGTATGTCCGTCGCTTGAATTATAACGAGCTTCCGACAGCCAGCAAGTGGGGTATCCGCTTTATGATTCGTACGGTGTTCTAAGTGTTTTTCCTGCCAAAATTGCGGGTACAAAAGAAAGTTTTTGTACTTTTGTCATGTAACAAGGAGAGAGATTTATGGTAAAGCCAGAAATACAAAGTGTGAAGCTCCGGTTTGGCATTATCGGTAACACCGAAGAATTGAACCGGGCCATTGATGTAGCCATGCAGGTGGCACCGACGGATTTGTCCGTACTTGTCACGGGGGAAAGTGGTGTCGGTAAGGAAAGTTTTCCTCAGATTATTCATCAGTTCAGTCGTCGCAAACACGGACCGTACATTGCCGTTAACTGTGGTGCTATTCCGGAAGGAACCATTGATTCCGAGTTGTTCGGCCATGAAAAGGGAGCTTTTACCGGAGCCATCAGCGACCGCAACGGTTATTTTGCCGAAGCCAATGGCGGAACGATCTTTCTGGATGAAGTAGGAGAGCTGCCTTTGTCTACACAGGCCCGTCTGTTACGTGTGCTTGAAACGGGTGAGTATATTAAGGTGGGCTCATCCAAGGTACAGAAGACCGATGTGCGTATTGTGGCGGCAACCAATGTTGATTTTTCTGAAGCCATTGCCGAGGGCCGTTTTCGGGAAGACTTGTATTATCGTCTGAATACGGTTCCTATTAAGGTTCCCCCTCTCCGGGAACGTCCGAACGATATTCCGTTGCTGTTCCGTAAGTTTGCTGCCGATTTCGCAGAGAAGTACCACATGCCGGCCATCCAGTTGAACGACGCAGCCCGTCAGTTGCTTGTCGCTTACTCCTGGCCGGGAAACATTCGTCAGCTGAAGAACATCACGGAACAGATTTCCATCATTGAAACCAATCGGGACATTACTCCGGAAATCCTCCGCAATTATCTGCCGGCCCAGCAGTCGTCGCGTTTGCCCGCCCTTCTGGGAGTAAAGCCTGCGGGCAACGGAAAGAGTTTCGAAAGCGAGCGGGAAATCCTTTATCAGGTATTGTTTGATATGCGGCGTGACGTGACAGAACTGAAAAAGCTGGTACACGATATTATGGCCGAGCGGGGAGGAACTTCCGTGGTTGCCTCACATGAACCGGTACATTATATACAGGAAGCTCCTGTCAAGCTGGTACATGATGCTCCTGTTGTCATGACCTCTGTGCCGTCTGTTACTCCTTTGTCCGAACCGGTCGTAAAACCTGCCGAGGCACAGGAAGTGCAGGATACTGAAGAATATATGGAAGAAAATCTTTCTCTGGACGATGTGGAGAAGGAAATGATCCGCAAGGCGCTGGAGCGTCATCATGGCAAGCGCAAGAACGCGGCAAATGATCTGAAGATTTCCGAACGTACCCTTTACCGTAAAATAAAAGAATATGGACTTGATTAAAAAATACCGTAAAAGAGTGTGGCTGCTTGCTTCTGTGATGATGGTAGCACTGACCGCCTGCACTATATCCTATAAATTTAATGGTTCTTCCATTAACTACGAGAAGACGAAGACAATTTCTTTCGAGAATTTCCCCAACCGTTCGGCTGCTTTTGTATGGGGACCGATGGAGTCTATGTTTAATACCGCCTTGCAGGATATTTTCATGCAGCAGACCCGTCTGAAGCAGGTCCGTCAGGGTGGCGATTTGGAATTGTCGGGTGAGATTACGAACTATGATGCTATCAACAAAGGTATCGGTTCGGACGGTTATTCTACGATGGCAGAACTTCGGATGACGGTAAACGTAAGATTTGTCAATAATGCAAACCATGCCGAGGACTTTGATAATCGTCAGTTCTCAGCCAGCCGTGAATATGATGCCAGCCAGCAGCTTTCTGCCGTGCAGGAAGAACTGGTCAATCAGATGATCGACGAGATTGTTGAGCAGATATTCAATGCGACCGTAGCAAACTGGTAAGCCATGACAGAACAGCATTTGCAAGAATGGATCAAGCATCCGGAGCATCTGAATGAGGAGAGCCTGCAGGAACTGAAAGAGCTTGTGGGACGCTATCCCTATTTTCAGACGGCCCGGGTTCTTTACCTGAAGAATCTGTTTGTTCTGAAGGATCCTTCCTTCCAGGAAGAACTTCGCCGGAGTGCAATTTATATAGCCGATCTCAGCCTGTTGTTCTATTTCATCGAAGGCGAACGTTTTACTATTCGCAAGCATGCCCCGCAGGAAACACGGAGCGGGCAGGGAGAAAGCGACCGGACTCTGGATCTGATAGACCGTTTCCTGGCAGAATTGCCGGAAGAGCCTGCACAGGAACTGCCTCTTCCTGCTGAGGTGAGTGTGGATTATACTTCTATTCTGCTGGACCGGATGACTGAGGGGGATGAGGAAGTGGCTGCCGTTCCTTTGAAAGGACAGCATTTGATCGACCGTTTCATTGCCAAGGAAGCAGAAGCGGAAGCACATCCCGTGGATGAAGAACTTCCGGAACAGCCGGATGAGTTGCCGGCAGAACCGCTTGCAGGGCAGGAGGAAACTGAAGAGCCGGCAGAAGAACCGGAAACTGTAGCTGCGTCTGTGTCAGAACCAGCCGGAGAAGGAATGGGAGAGGAAGAAAATCCGGAAGAAGATCCCGAGGAAAGTTACTTTACGGAAACTTTGGCCAAAATTTACGTGAAACAGCAACGTTACGACAAGGCACTGGAAATTATTCGGAAATTAAATTTGAAATATCCCAAAAAAAATGCTTACTTTGCAGACCAAATCAGATTTTTGGAGAAATTGATTATTAACGCTAAATCAAAATAAAAGAAGATGTATTTATTATTTGTTGTATTAATGGTGCTTGCCGCTATCCTGATGTGTTTTGTAGTATTGGTACAGAATTCTAAGGGTGGAGGTCTTTCTTCCAGTTTCGCGTCTTCCAACCAGATCATGGGTGTACGTAAAACTACTGACTTTATTGAAAAACTTACGTGGGGACTGGCCATTTTCATGGTTGTGATCAGTATTGCTACTTCATACGTGATTCCTACGACTACAGAAGGTTCTTCTGTAATCATGGATCAGGCTGTGAAGGAACAGAAAACGAACCCGCTGAATGCTCCGGCCGGATTCGCTGCTCCTCAGACTGACGCTGAAGCTCCGGCTGCTGCTCCTGCAGCAAACGACTCAGCTGCCAACTAATGGGAGAACCCCGAACATATTGAACAAGGTGCTTGATGCACGCGCAGGCGCGGACTTCTCCGGATGGTATTAGCTTTCCGGAGGGGTCCGCGTCTTTCGTTTGTATTGTGCGGTAATTCCTCAGCATTGTGCACTCGTTTCTTTTTAGTTTTCCAAAAGGACTTTCTGAGGTTGTCTGTTGCTTTCCGGAAGTATATTTCAACTGCTTTTGGAGGGAAATAGTGCACTTTGGACCCTTGAAAAAACGTCTCGACGTTTTCATGAAAACACTTCGGCCTTTGTGTTGAAAGACTTCGGGCTTTTAAAAAAACGTTTCGGTCTTTTTTGAGCTTTTCTATAAGATTCCTTTCAGGAAAAATCCGCTTTTCTCCGACCGGATCCTGATCGGGAAAAAGCGGATGAGAGGGGATGAAAAAAAGTTTTCTGACAGACTAGAATGCCCGGAAACGTTTGTCTGTCCATTTGCAGGTTCCCATACATTCCATTTCAATCAGCCATCCCGGACGGCATACCGGGGCCAGAACAGTCACTCTGGGCATGTTCGGAAAACGGGCGTTAAACAGACGTTCCACCGTCTGATAGTCTCCCGGATCTCGCAGATAGACAATCATCTGTCCGATATCATCATAATTCATTCCGGCTTCTTTCAGCAGAGCCTCTACGTTTTCCCACATGCGTTCCGTTTGCAGTCTGATGTCTCCTGCATGGACTATCTGTCCGCGGTTGTCGATACTGGCCGTACCGGAAATGAACACTTGCCGGCGGTCACCGTAGTCTACATACGTGCCTCGTTCGAAGCTGACTCCATATTCATAGGTCCGGTTCAGGTGAGTGGAGGCATACAGGTGATGTACCTGTTCGGGAACGAGCCCGGTCACGGCATATGTATCCAGTTGGACGCACAGGGAAGGATCGGCATTCCGTCCGGCAATTCCCGTACTGGCAATGAAGTGGGTGTCGCGGGTCAGGCCTTGATGGAGAAAAACCTCGTTGCGGGCTTTCACCACACCGGCATAGTTGACATCAATGTTCTGTACGAAAAACCAGGTGCGGATACAGTTGTCGGCCAGCCGGCCGCCGTTGTCTTCCAGAGCCGTTGCATAGTCTTCCAGCAAACGGCGGGTCTGTTCATGCGAGTCTGTGCCCGGACGGCAGGCACTTCCTCCCCAAAGATGAACATATCCATTGTGTTCAATTCCGGTCAGCCCCTCCGGAAAGGAGCGGGGAGTAACCTGCGTCTGCAGGTAAACCCATAGGGCGATTTTTGTTCCGTCGAGAGGAGGCTGCTCAATGATGGAACAGGCACAGGGGGGAAAATCCGCCAGAGCTTCGGTCAGCAGCCCACTCTGGTTGGCGGCATCACTCAGAAAGAATCGGAGGAACACCGGGCGTGCACCGGGAAGTTGTCCTTCCGTCAGCTCGCGGAGGGCCGTCAGTATGTTGTCCCGCTGTTCGCGGAAGGACAGCATCGGCTGGATTATACGGATCACGGCATGATGCTCATCGACACCTCCCTCGAAGCAGAGGCTTCGGATATCAGTCCGGGTATTTTGAGTCAGTTTATGCATACAGGTTGTATTCGTTAGGTGTTAGATGGAGACTGTTTCAGTCAGCCTGCTGCGTAGCTGTACATGCTTTCCGGCAGGAAGTTGTGTGGAAAGGATGCTCAGAAACACAACGGTTGCAAAGATATGAAAGAATATCGGTTTTTGAAATGCCGGAAGAAAAATAGAAAGTAACAAAGTTCGGATTGAGCTTGTTTCTGTGAAAGGAATATACTAAATTCGTATTATCAATTAATATAAAAGCGTATGAAGTCTTCTGTAAGTTATGCTGTCATGAGCAGCATCTGTGCGTTGATCGTTGGGCTTTTGCTGATCTTGTGGCCCGATGTCGCAGTAAATTATCTGGTAATAACCATTGGAGTTTTGTTTTTGTTGCCGGGCATTTATGGATTGTTTTCCTATTTTGCGCAGGCCAAGAAACGGGAGCGGGCCAACCTGCATGTGTCATTTCCGGTGATTGCACTGGGAAGTACTCTTCTGGGATTATGGCTGGTCATCATGCCTGAGTTCTTTGTAAGCATTCTGATGTATGTATTGGGCGTTCTGCTGGTGCTCGGAGGGCTGAATCAGATCTTGAACTTTGTTTCTGTCCGCAAGTATATGCCGGTACCTCTGGGAGTATATATTGTGCCGACTTTGGTACTGATTGCCGGTATTGTTGTGCTGATGAATCCTTTTCAGGCAGCAACGGTTCCTTTTATCGTATTGGGCGTTTCGTCGATGGTTTATGCCTTGTCTGATCTGTTCCGCCTGATCCGGTATCGGAGAAAATATGCTCAGGACATTACGGATGTCACTCCTTTATAAAAAATAGAAAAAGCAAGTACCGCATCTCAGGAATTGCGGTACTGCTTAGGCGACATGCCTGTATAGCGTTTGAAGTATTTTCCGAAGAATGAGATATCCGGGAAATTCAGGGAATAAGCGATTTCCTGAATGGTCATTTCGGTGGAACGGAGTTTGGCCTGCGCGTCGTGGATGATGAACGACGAGATGATGTCTGTCAGTGTTTTTCCCGTTATTTTCTTGATGGTTGTACTGAGATGCTGGGGAGACAGGTGCATCTTTTCGGCATAGAATGAGATGTTTCGCTCTGTCTTGTAATATTGTACAACCATTCTCACCAGTTCTTTGGCAATTTCCTGATTGCGGTTATACCGTACCTGAGTGATGTTCTTGTTTTCTTTATATACGTTGCTCAGGAACATGATGATCTGTGTGTATGACAGATGAATCTGCTGTTGTGGCGTTTCCTCTTTATTCAGGTCCAGAATGCGGATCAGCATCATGAAATAATCATGAAACAGTTTTCCCACTTTCTTGCTCAGATCCACAACCGGATGTTCGAATATATAAGGAGTATATTCGATGGTATGTGAGAACAGGGTAGATCCGTAAATGAGTTCCTTGGAATAAGCAACAAAAATGAAGCGGCAGTCCGAACTCTGTTCCTTTATCTGTAAAAACATATTCGGTGCAACAATGGCAAGGGAATTTTCTTTCAGCTGATATTGGGTCAAGTGAATGGTCAGGGTACAGGTTCCTCGTGTGCACAGCAGGAAGATAAATCCTGGAGCCTGTAAAGGAAGACTGAATAATTGCTTGATATTCCCGATAAGGTCGATACCGGCTATTATATCTGTATTGGCAGGTATCTGGTCAAATTTCTCTATTCGTTTCATTCGTTTTGCTTTTTCGTTTAAGTATTTGGAGAGCAGAATGATGTTTCCCCAAATGCTTCGATTGCAAAGTAAACGAATAAACAGGAACTTTGCAATAGTTCTGGTAAATTTAGTGCGAGGGGTTTTGAAACAAAAAAACATCGGAAGGCTGATGTTTCAGACTGAAGAGTCGTACAGAGCCTTCCGATGTTTAAGCTATGGAAGAATTACTTTTGTTTCCGGGCATCTGCTTCTTTCAGCATTTCCTTGACGGCTGCCTCCAGTTGCTCGTCTTCTCCTTTCAGTTGTTTTTCCGGAGAATTGTATACTTCGATATCGGGTTGTAACTCCTGGTTCTCATGATATTGTCCGCGCATATCCATGCAGCCGACCTGCGGAACTCCGAATATGATAGTCGGGTCGATCTGGCTTTCCCACCATACGGCCGTCATGGTTCCCGGTACGGGAGCGCCGACCAGCTTGCCGACCTTCAGTTCCTTGTATACCCATGGGAATCCGTGAGCATTACTGTAGTTGTCTTCGCAGACCATGACACAGGATGGTTTCAGCCACTTGTTGAACGGGTCGCTTCCGATGTATTGTCCTCGCGGAACGAAGCGCTGATATTCCTTTCCGTTCAGGAGGGTTACCAGGTCATCATGCAGCCAGCCACCGCCATTGTGACGTGTATCTACGATGACAGCTTCTTTGATGCGGTTCTTTTCGCCCAGCAGTTCGCTGTATACAGTGCGGAAACTGGGACTGTCCATTCCTTTGACATGTACATAAGCAATACGGCCGTTGGACAGTTTGTCTACCAGCTGGCGGTTTCTTTCTACCCATCTCTTGTAGAGCAGGTCTTCCTGCTGTCCGTAGCTGATAGCCTTGACCGTTACATCGAAGCGTTTTCCGTTTGACGGATTATATACGGAGAGACGAACCGGTTTTCCGGCTTTTCCTTCCAATAACGGATAATAGTCTGCTCCTTTGAGTATTTTCTGTCCGTCAATTTCTTCGATAATGCATCCGGTTGTAACATCCGTTTTCTTCACGGCGAACGGGCCCTTGGCAATGATTTCCTTGATCTTCAGTCCGTCTCCGTCATATGTATTGTCATAGAATACGCCCAGACAGGCGGTCTGCAGGGTAGCTCCCGGTCCGTAATAACGCGCTCCTGTGTGTGAAGCATTTAATTCTCCCAGTAATTCACTCAGCATTTCCTGGAAGTCGTAGTTGTTGTTGATGTAGGGCAGGAAGCGTGCATAACTTTCACGGTATCCTTTCCAGTCTACACCTTGCAGGTCGGTTACATAGAATTTGTCCTGTACCTGTTGCCAGATATGTTCGAACATATATTTTCGTTCGTCGTACGGACGGTAGTTGAAAATAGCTTCGAATGAAACCGGTTTGGTTTCTCCCTTTTCAATTTCTACCTTTTTAATGCCTCCGCCACTGCAAAGGAAAAGATTCTTTCCTTCTTTGTCGGGTACCAGTGCGCCATAGCCGATACCTTTCAGTGCGATCTTGGTCTTATTTTCTTTCAAGTCATGTTCCCACAAATCGAATCCGCCCTCGAAAGCAGCCTGATAATAAAGCTTGTCGCCTTTCGGAGTAAGGAAAGCATCTCCCAGCCGGGATGAATTTACTGTCAGGCGGATGACGCGGTCACGGCAGTTTTCCAGGTCGAAGACCAAAGGCTTGACATCTTCATCCTTGTCTTTGTCCTTCTTGTCGTTTTTCTTTTTGCTGTCCTTCTTTTCAGTTTCCTTTTTCTTTTCTTCGTCCGCTTTTTCCGATTCCTCCAGCAAGGCGAGTTCTTCTTTGTTCATACGGAAACGTTCGTAAGCTTCCAGATCGAAGAACATGATATATACATCACTTTCTGCTCCCCAGCTTCCGTGACTGCGGTAACCGGCGCGGTCGCTTTCCCAGATCATGGCTTTTCCACCAAGTACCCATTTGGCATTACCGTCGGAATATCCGCTTTGAGTCAGGTTGTGAATTTCGCCGTTTCCGGAAGCATTGACCAGAGCCACATCGCTGTTGTTCCATCCTCCATTGCCGATATAGCCGGAAAGCAGCCAGCGGCTGTCGGGACTCCACTCAAACCATTGGTCTCCGTCGGTGTAGGAATATTCATATTTGCCGTCCATGGCCGTACGGACAGATTTGTCCTTTAGATTCAGAATTCGCAGTGTTGTACGGTTTTCAAGGAAGGCAATTTCTTTTCCGTCGGGACTGTACTGAGGCTGGAAAGAAGCTGCTGTCGAATTGGTCAGCCGTTCTTCCTTGATTTCGTTGGCATAGGTGAAAAGTTTATCATCCTTGTTGGTCAAAGAACTCTGGTAAACCTGCCACAAGCCTTCCCGTTCTGATGAATAGGCCAGGCTTCTTCCGTCGGGAGCAAAAGAAAGGTTCCGTTCCTGTTCCGGAGTGTTGGTGATTTGTTTGGTTGTATTGTATTCAACAGAAGTTACAAAAACATCTCCGTGCAGGATGAAAGCAACTTCCTTTCCGCTAGGTGAAACTGCAATTTCTGTCGCACCGCTGGTTCTGACCTGACGGATGAGATCTTTATCGTTCTTGTCGGCAACAATGCTGATTTCTACTTTATGAGGTTTCTCTCCTTCTTTTACGGTATAGATTTCTCCATCATATCCGTAGCATAACGTTCCGTTGGAAGCAGCACTCAGGAAACGTACCGGATGTTTGGTGTGCTGCGTCAGTTGCTTCTCATTGCTCCCGTCAAGATTTCTTTTGAAAACATTGAAGGAACCTTTGGATTCGCTCAGGTAATAGAACGACTGGCCGTCGGCACTCCAGATCGGAGTACGGTCTTCTCCTCTGAATGAAGTCAGTTTCCGGTAAGTCTTTTCGTTTCCGTTTAGCTGACACATCCAGATGTCCCGTGTGATGGATGAGGTATGATGCTTTCTCCAGGCATCTTCGTATCCTTTCCGGTCGTGGTACAATAAGGATTTTCCGTCTTTACTGAAGCTGATGTCTTCCATTGGCAGGGAAGAGAATAAGGTCGGCCGGCCTCCTTCTGTGCTGATTTCATAAACCTGGGGGAACTGTCCGCTGGGGAAAGTCATATCCGCAGCATCAGGCATCAGAGATGACAGATATAAAATGTGTTCAGCATCTTTAAAGGTAACAGGGAATTCGTTGGCAGAATGAGTGGTCAGCCGTTGGGGAGTACCTCCTTCTTTATCTATAATGTAAATGTCCATGCTTCCCTGACGGTTGGAGGCGAAAGCAATTTTTTTGCTGTCCGGACTCCATATCGGGTGTGTGTCATGGGCTGCATTAGTTGTCAGCTGAGTGGCTTTACCTCCATTGGCAGGGACGGTATAGATATCTCCTTTATAGCAGAAGGCAATTGTTTGTCCGTCGGGAGAGATCGCACAATATCTCATCCACAAAGGATTGTCCTGTGCGTTTGCCGTGAGGACAAACGTAAGGGCAGCGATTGTAAGTAGTCTTTTTTTCATGTATGTATTGAATAATGTGTAAATTTAATATTTCTTGTTTCGTGAGAAGAAGCCACGGACTCTTCGCAAGATTTTCAGTCCGGTCATCAAGCCATCGTAAGCAGCGATACCGGCATTGATGTGCTGCATCATGTTGTCCATCTGGTTCTTGCTCTTTTGAGGCGCGAACAGTTCCTGAGTAAGATTCTGAATACGGGCTTTGGAGCGGAGAATTTCTTCTTTTTTCTCAGCCCGACGTTGGGCAATTGATTCTACGCTGTAATAGGGAGGTTGGGGTATATTGTTCTGTTCATTCATAATCGTGGTCATTTATGGGAGTCTTCAAGGAACAGCCGGGCCAGGAAGTTGACCATAGGCTGGAATATAAGTTTTCTGCGCATAAGATAAATTCCTATGGCGGCAATCAGGATGACGGCGCCGATGACGGCATAACTGGCAATTATGCTTCCTACGACTGGAACCAGGGCATATACCAGCATGAATGAGAAATAGTAAAGTGCCATAGCTCCTAATATGATCAGTGCAAGAATTAAGATGAGAGTGGAAAGCAGGATTGTCAGTTTCTCTACCAGATCGAGCTTTATATATTGTCCCTGAAGTTCGATATGCTTTTTTATTTCTTTAAATAAAGCCTCCAGATTATCTATGCTTTTGTCGTTTGCAAACATATGGGGATTTGAATTTGGTTAATATAAGTAGACACAGATAGCACAGATCAGAAATCTGTGGAATCTGTGTCTAGGAGTTGAACGCAATAGAGGCTCTCTGCCTCTGTGTTTCAAGCAAATTATTCAGCATCCTTAACTTCGGCTGCAATCTGGTCAACCAGATCTTCCATTTCAGCGCGATTCAGTCTGATTCCTTTTTTGCGCAAAACTTCTGCGATTTTTCTACGAGTGTCTTCACCTCTTTCCGGTGCAAACAAAATACCTGCTGCTGCTCCTAAAGTAACTCCACCTAAAAATGCAGCTACAATACTTAATGCTTTCATAATTTTTTGTTTTAAAAGTTACTACATCGCAAATCTAGCAAATATCCTGAATATGTAGTTCGTTTTGTTATAAAATTTATTTGAAAAGTTGATTTTGCTTTATTATTAACAGATTTTAAGAGGTATGCATAGTTTATATTGCTATTTTTGCATGTCTGTTTTACGAGAAAAAGATTTATATATAATACAAGGAATAAACAATAAAAAATTAAGTGATATGAAGAAAGTAGTTGTTTTAGGTATGGGATTGTGCGTCGCACTGGTGTTCTCTTCCTGTAAATCAAGTGAAAGTGCTTATAAGAAAGCCTATGAAAAAGCCAAACAACAGGAATTGGCTGAAGCAGCAGAACCGACTGAACCTGCAGTGGTAGAACCCGCACCTGTTGTGGAAGTTGCTCCGACTCCTGCACCTGTTGCTCCTGTCCGTGAAGAAAAAGTTGAATTGGTTTCTGGTAACGGTTTGAAAGCATTCAGCGTAATTTGCGGTAGCTTTGGCGTTAAAGCAAATGCTGATGGTCTGAAAGCCAAGCTGGATAACGACGGTTACAATGCCAAAGTTGTCTATAATGCTGAAAAGAATATGTATCGTGTTGCCGTAGAATCTTTCGATACTCGTGAAGAAGCTGTCCGTGCAAGAGATGCATTCAAGGCTAAATACCCCAACCGTGAAGATTTCCAGGGTGCATGGCTTCTTTACCGGGTATATTAATCGGATAAACTGGTCTGTATGGCCACTTTAATTTTATATTCAAAGCGATAGTAAACATACTATCGCTTTTTTTTATACCTTTGCTGCCTGTTAAATGAAAGGAAAGTTGTAAAATATGAATTTGAAACATTTTGTGGCCATGTTTTTGGCTTTGTCAACATTGTCTGTTGGAGCTCAGGAAAGGGTGGTTCCCATTAAATATGGTGATATGGAACAATGGGTCACTCGAAGAATAGAAGAGTCTGGTATTATCGGTGGTAAAACGAAACTGCTATATGAGCTCGGTCCGACAAAAGAAATCAATGGAAATATTGCATATGTGAATCAGGGCGGATCTCCCTGGGGAAATTCAAACGTCATGGCCAAGGTAGTCGGAATCGTCAAGACGAATACAAGCGTGTATCCGGAGAAACGTGGAAATGGTCAGTGTGCCCGGCTGGAGACACATATCGAAAGTGTTAAGGTTCTGGGTATGGTGAATATAACTGTTCTGGCTTCAGGTTCCATGTTCCTGGGAGATATGAAGGAGCCTATAACCGGTACAAAAGACGGAGAGAAGAACTTGAATTCCGGTGTTGCTTTTACGGAACGTCCGAAAGCCGTACGCTATGACTATAAGGTGAAGATGTCCGGCGAGCCGAACCGCATCCGTCAGACGGGCTTCAGTCGTAAAGAAACTGTCCCCGGACAAGATTGTGCAATTATGACTTGCCTGCTTCAGAAACGTACGGAGGATGCCAATGGTAATATCATTGCAAAGCGTGTCGGTACGGCTGCCGTTGCTTATAAGCGTACATCTGACTGGAACAATAGTGCCACTTATGAAATTATGTATGGAGATATCACGAAAAGTGATAAATATAATCCTGAACTGATGAAACTGGGAGTAGGGGGCTATTATGCCCGGAACAGTAAAGGAGAGAGTAAACTGATTCAGGAAGTCGGCTGGGCTTCTCCGGATGAACAGCCTACGCATTTGATCTTGCAGTTTACTTCAAGTATCGGCGGAGCTTTTGTCGGTTCTCCGGGAAATACACTGTGGATTGACAATGTTTGTTTAGTATATTGATCAGGCCTTTGGCTTGAGAAGAGGCAAGGATTGAATAGAGATCACCGATAATATTTATTAAAATCGGTATGACTCTGTTCGTTCCTTGCCTTTTGTGTGTTGTGTTAAAGAATTAATTTGTATTTTTGCTGCCAAGTATGAGTAGAATAATAGCAATAGATTACGGAAGAAAGCGCACAGGCATCGCTGTAACGGACCCCATGCAGATTATTGCAAATGGGTTGACAACTGTGCCCACTCATCAGTTGATGGATTTTCTTTTGAAGTACGTGACTCAGGAATCTGTGGAGCGGATCATCGTCGGGCATCCGAAGCAGATGAACAATGAAGATTCGGAAAATATGAAAAATATCATTCCCTTTATCAATCAGCTGAAGAAGAAACTGCCCAAGATTCCGGTAGAACTGGTTGATGAACGCTTTACTTCTGTGCTGGCCCATCAGGCAATGCTGGCAGGAGGTCTGAAGAAAAAGGACCGTCAGAACAAGGCTTTGGTAGACGAGATTAGTGCTACGATTATTTTACAATCCTATCTGGAAGGGAAAAGAAATATGTGTAATTATTAAAATAAAACAACAAACTGATTATGATTTTACCTATTTATGTATATGGTCAGCCTGTATTGCGTCAGGAGGCTGAAGACATTACTCCGGATTATCCGAACCTGAAAGAACTGATTCAAAATATGTTTGAAACTATGGACCGGGCTGACGGTGTCGGACTGGCTGCTCCTCAGGTAGGACTTCCCATTCGTGTCGTTGTGGTGAATCTGGACGTTCTTTCGGATGATATGCCGGAATTCAAGGACTTTAAAAGAGTTTATATCAATCCTCATATTCTGGAAACAGGTGATGAAATGGTTTCCATGGAAGAAGGTTGTCTGAGTCTGCCGGGCATTCATGAAAGTGTAAAACGTCCGGACCGTATTCATGTTACTTATCTGGATGAAAACATGACCGCTCATGATGAATGGGTTGAAGGTTATCTGGCTCGTGTAATGCAGCATGAGTTTGATCATTTGGATGGAACAATGTTTATTGATCATCTTTCAAGTCTGAGAAAACAGATGATCCGAGGCAAGCTGAATAACATGGTAAATGGCAAAGCCCGCTGCGGTTATAAGGTGAAAACAGTCAAATGATCAAGAAACTTCTATACCTATTATATATAGGTGTACTTGTCCCGGTTACGGCATTTGCCCAGATTAATACGGATCGGGTGATGACTATCGGAAAGAACGCTCTTTATTTTGAAGATTACGTTCTTTCGATCCAGTATTTTAATCAGGTAATCAATGCGAAACCATATCTGGCTGATCCTTATTTCTATCGGGGACTGGCGAAAATGAATCTGGATGACTATCCGGGTGCCGAGCGTGACTGCTCTGAAGCACTTGAACGGAATCCGTTCGTCGTAAATGCTTATCAGGTGAGAGGTATTTCCCGGATTCGCCAGAAGAATTATAAAGGTGCTATTGAAGACTATCAAAGGGCCTTGAAACTGGATCCTGAGAACATAAGCCTGTGGCATAATCTGGTTTTGTGCCGTATGCAGGAGAAAGATTATACGACAGCTCAGGCAGAACTGGATACGATTATCCGTATCTCTCCGCGTTATACGGATGCTTATCTGATGCGCGTGGAGAATTCGCTGAAGCTGAAAGATACGCTGCAAGCCATGAACGATGCGGACCGGGCCATAGAAATGGACCGTTACAATCCCGATACATGGTCTTCAAGAGGTATGCTGTTTATGATGCGCTCCAAATATAAGGATGCGGAGTCGGATCTGACGGAAGCCATCCGGCTTTCTTTGCGAAATGCCGGAGCCTATATTAATCGTGCCCTGGCCCGTTACTATCAGAATAACCTGAGAGGAGCAATGTCCGATTATGATCTGGCTTTGGATATCGACCGGAATAATTTCATCGGCCATTACAACCGTGGTTTGCTGCGTGCACAGGTCGGGGATGACAACCGGGCTATTGAGGATTTCGATTTTGTCCTGAGTGTTGAACCGGATAACATGATGGCGGTATTTAACCGGGGCTTGTTGCGTGATAAGACAGGTGACTTCCGGGGAGCAATCAGTGACTATTCAACCGTACTGGCTGAGTATCCTGATTTTCTGGCCGGTTATCAGTACCGTTCGCAGGCCCGGCGCAAGACTGGAGATCTGAAAGGTGCGGAGGAAGACGAATTTAAGGTGCTGAAAGCTCAGCTGGATATTCAGAATGGAAAAAAGCCTTCGACTGCTTCCAATGAAAAGACCCGTAAGAAGTCCGATAAGAACATGAACAATTATCGGAAAATCATGGTTGCCGATAATGATTCCAATGAGGATAAATACAAGACCGATTATCGCGGACGCGTACAGGATAAGGATGTGAATATTCTGCCTCAGCCGATGTTTGCATTATCCTATTACGAACGGATTGATGATGTCAGACGCCAGGTTAATTTCTTTAAGGCGGTTGACGATCTGAACAACCGTCAGGTATTGCCGCATCGTCTGCTGATCACGAACAATGAAACGTCTCTGACGGAAGAGCAGGTGAAACAGCACTTTGCGTCTATCGATACCCGGACGGCGGAAATTGTGAAAGATCCGAAGAATGCGATCCATTATTATGCACGTGCACTGGATTTCTATCTGGTACAGGATTTTGACAATGCCATGCAGGATCTGGATTCGGCGATTGTATGCGATCCGACTCTCTTTACTGCTTACTTTAGCCGTGCTTTGATCAGCTATAAGCAGCTGGAGTTCCGTAAGCGTGACCGGAAGTTCGAACTGGACAATGTGGATGAGAAGTTGCCGCAGGTACGCACGATTGACTATACCCGGATTCGTGAAGACCTGGATAAAGTCATCGAGCTGCAGCCTGATTTTGTATATGCTTATTATAATCGGGGCAACATTCTGACGGTGATGAAAGATTATCATGCGGCGCTGGCTGATTACAATAAAGCTATCGAATTGGACAACCATTTTGCCGACGCTTATTATAATCGCGGATTGATACATATCTTTTTGGGAAATAACCGGCAGGGAATAAGTGACTTGAGCAAGGCCGGAGAATTGGGTATATTCTCCGCTTATAATATCATCAAGCGCTTTACGATGCCTACCGAATAAAGTCTGAAAACAGGAAGAATGAGGAATTTTATTCATTCGTGATAAATTTTCTTCACTCTTCCTGTTTCTTCTTCATTAAAATGTTTATTTTTGCCATTCATTAATGGATAAATACATAAACTTATGATTAAAATAACTTTTCCTGATGGCTCTGTTCGTGAATATAACGAAGGAGTTACTGGTCTGCAGATTGCAGAAAGCATCAGTTCTCGTCTGGCTCAGGACGTCTTGGCATGTGGCGTGAACGGTGAAACGATTGATTTGAATCGTCCTATCAGCGAAGATGCAAACTTCGTTCTTTATAAATGGGAAGATGAAGAAGGTAAGCATGCCTTCTGGCATACAAGTGCTCACTTGCTGGCTGAGGCTTTGCAGGAGCTTTACCCCGGTATTCAGTTTGGTATCGGACCGGCTATTGAAAACGGATTCTATTATGATGTAGATCCGGGAGAAGCCGTGATCAAGGAAGGTGACCTGCCTGCCATTGAAAAGAAAATGGCTGAACTGGCTGCCAAGAAAGAGACACTCGTACGTCAGAGCATCGCAAAGGATGATGCACTGAAGATGTTCGGTGAAAGAGGTGAAACTTACAAGTGTGAACTGATCTCCGAACTGGAAGATGGTCATATCACAACTTATACGCAGGGTGCGTTTACGGATTTGTGCCGTGGCCCGCATTTGATGTCTACGGCTCCGATCAAAGCCATTAAGCTGCTTTCCGTTGCCGGTGCTTACTGGAGAGGTCAGGAAGACCGCAAGCAGATGACACGTATCTATGGTATTACCTTCCCGAAGAAGAAGATGCTCGATGAGTATCTGGTCATGTTGGAAGAGGCCAAGAAGCGTGACCACCGTAAGATTGGTAAGGAGATGGATCTGTTCATGTTCTCAGATACGGTAGGTAAAGGTTTGCCGATGTGGCTTCCGAAAGGTACTGCGCTGCGCTTGCGTCTGCAGGACTTCCTGCGTCGCATCCAGGCCCGTTATGATTATCAGGAAGTCATTTGTCCGCCGATTGGTAACAAGTTGCTTTATGTAACTTCAGGACACTATGCGAAGTATGGTAAGGACGCATTCCAGCCTATTCATACTCCGGAAGAAGGAGAAGAATACTTCCTGAAACCGATGAACTGTCCGCACCACTGTATGATCTATAAGAACTCTCCGCGTTCTTATCGTGATCTGCCGTTGCGAATCGCTGAATTCGGTACAGTATGCCGTTACGAACAGAGCGGTGAGCTGCACGGACTGACCCGTGTACGTAGCTTTACTCAGGATGATGCTCATATCTTCTGCCGTCCTGACCAGGTGAAGGATGAATTCCTCCGCGTAATGGATATCATCTCCATTGTCTTCAAGTCTATGAACTTTGAAAACTTTGAAGCTCAGATTTCTTTGCGTGATAAAGTGAACCGCGAAAAGTATATCGGAAGTGATGAAAACTGGGAAAAGGCTGAACAGGCTATCATTGAAGCTTGTGAAGAAAAAGGCCTTCCTGCCAAGGTTGAATATGGTGAAGCCGCATTCTATGGTCCGAAACTGGACTTTATGGTGAAAGATGCTATCGGCCGTCGCTGGCAGCTGGGTACTATTCAGGTAGACTATAACCTGCCGGAACGCTTCCAGTTGGAATATATGGGATCTGACAACCAGAAACATCGTCCGGTAATGATCCATCGTGCTCCTTTCGGTTCTATGGAACGTTTCGTAGCTGTGCTGATTGAACATACAGCCGGTAAGTTCCCGTTGTGGCTGACTCCGGATCAGGTTGCTATTTTGCCTGTATCTGAAAAGTACAACGAATATGCCGATCATGTACGTCTGGAACTGAAGAAGAACGATATTCGTGCCATCGTGGACGACCGTAACGAAAAGATCGGACGTAAGATCCGTGATAATGAAATGAAACGTATCCCTTATATGCTGATTGTCGGTGAAAAAGAAGCAGAAAATGAAGAAGTATCCGTACGTAAGCAGGGAGAAGGCGACCAGGGAACCATGAAAATTGAAGATTTTGCAAAAAATATTGCAGAAGAAGTTCATAATATGATAAATAAATGGTAACTTTGCAGCCGTTTGCAGGAGCTCCTAAAAAAAGCTTCTGCAAACTGATGAAGAAATAGTATAATTTATTAGATTGAAAAAACAGACAGGAAGAAAAATTTTTGAATGAAGAATGACAGTTTAAAAGGGCAGCATAGAATCAATGAACAGATTCGCGCCAAAGAAGTCCGTATTGTGGGAGATGATATTGAATCAGCTGTATATCCGATTGCCCAGGCTTTGAAAATGGCTGAAGATCATGGAGCTGATTTGGTCGAAATTTCACCGAATGCCGTTCCTCCAGTTTGTAGAATTATAGATTATTCTAAATTTCTTTATCAGTTAAAGAAACGCCAGAAGGAACAGAAAGCAAAACAGGTTAAGGTCAACGTAAAGGAAATTCGTTTCGGACCTCAGACAGATGAGCACGATTACAATTTCAAGTTGAAACATGCCATTGGTTTTTTGCAGGATGGCGATAAGGTGAAAGCCTATGTGTTCTTTAAAGGACGTTCCATTCTGTTCAAGGAACAAGGTGAAGTTCTTCTGCTTCGTTTCGCAAACGATCTGGAAGAATATGCCAAGGTTGAACAGATGCCGTTATTGGAAGGTAAGCGCATGACGATCTCCCTTTCACCCAAGAAGGCGGGTGCTCCGAAGAAGGCTGCAAAGCCTGTTGCTGCTCCCAGTGCCGACGAAACCCAAGAATGAAATTGTGTGCGTAACGCGCCGGTATAGTGCGTTACCACCTTATTAATACTAATTATTAAAAATTTAACAAGATGCCAAAGATCAAGACTAACTCCGGTGCCAAAAAAAGATTCGCTCTTACCGGAACAGGTAAAATCAAGAGAAAGCACGCTTTTCACAGTCACATTTTGACTAAGAAAACTAAAAAGCAAAAAAGAAACCTTGTACACGCTGGCTTGGTACATAATGTAAACTTAGGTCAGGTTAAGGAACTCCTTTGCATGAAGTAATCTTAAAAGCGTAAACGTATCATTTAAATTATTAACCGAATGCATTAGCTTCAAGTCCGGTTGAGAAATATCGGCGCTATCATTCAAAAAAGAATTAAAACTATGCCAAGATCAGTAAATCATGTTGCTTCTAGAGCAAGAAGAAAGAAAATTTTAGGTTTGACCAGAGGTTACTTTGGTGCAAGAAAGAATGTTTGGACCGTTGCCAAGAATACTTGGGAAAAAGGTTTGACATATGCATATCGTGACCGCAAGAATAAAAAACGTAACTTCCGCGCATTGTGGATCCAGCGTATCAACGCAGCTGCTCGTCTGGAAGGTATGTCTTATTCTAAGTTGATGGGTGCTTTGCACAAAGCTGGCATCGAAATCAACCGTAAGGTATTGGCTGACTTAGCCGTAAACCATCCTGAAGCATTCAAAGCTGTTGTTGCTAAAGTAAAAGCAGCTTAATCAGGAATCGCATATTACGATTGACAGAAAGTCGGATTGTTTCAAATGAACAATCCGACTTTTTTGTTGTCTGCATTTCCTTTTTCAGCTTCTGATCTCTTCTGTATCAGGAGGTGAGGGGAGAACTGGGAAACTTATGCCGGCAATCTGTCAGAAAGAACTTGTTTGCACCTAAGAAAATTGGGAGGAAATGTTTGGTGTTCTCAATTGTTTTCATTACTTTTGTAATACATAAAAATGAAGCCGCACTTGCAGAATCGGGAAACTCATCAAATTTATAAGAAATACCGAGACAAGCTTCATCTTCCAATGGCGGGCCACGCCTTCGGGTAGCATTTATGCCGGTGGATTACAAAGGAAATGAGCTCTCAAACCATGTCATTCGGAGTTTCGTCACGCCTCGGGTGCGGCTTCTCCCTTTTTTATAAATACAATTTCCTTCACTTTGCTTTTCCTGTTTTATCCTTCATGAAATCTGATGGGGAGAGCGATTAAACTGTTTATTATGATTTTCTATTTTTCCGGAACCGGCAATTCCTTGTGGGTAGCCAGACAATTGCAGGAATCGTTGCAGGAACCTTTATATAAGTTGGTTGATGTCCTTTCCTCAGATCAGGTATATGCACTTGGGGAAGAGGAAAGACTGGGATTTGTTTTCCCGGTCTATTCCTGGGGGCCTCCGGAAGTCGTGCTTGAAATGATTTCCAGACTTCGTTTGTCCCGGGAGCCTTCTTTTCTTTATTTTGTCTGTACTTGCGGGGATGATGCCGGAAAGACAGCTGAAGTCTTTTGCAAGGCGGTGGAGCGTCGGGGCTGGACCTGTCAGGCCGGTTATTCCGTATTTATGCCGAACACATACGTCTGTTTGCCGGGGTTTGATGTGGATGCTCCGGAAGTGGAATCCCGTAAGCGGGAAGAAGCCTGGGGGCGTGTGAGAGAGATTCAAGTCAAGATCGCCGGCCGGGAGAGTGGTTTTGACTGTCATGAGGGAAGCATGCCTTTCCTGAAAACCTATGTAGTTCGTCCCTTGTTCTGCCGTTTCCTGATGTCTGCCCGTTGGTTTCATGCTTCGGATGCCTGCGTCAGCTGTGGTATCTGTGAAAAGGTCTGTCCGATGAACAATATCCGTGTGGACCGGAAGCCGGTTTGGGGCAAGCGGTGTACGCAATGCCTGGCCTGCTATCATTTCTGCCCGATGCATGCGGTAGGCTATGGCAGTCAGACATTGAATAAAGGGCAGTATTATTTCGAAAGGAAGCGTAAGGGGAAGCAGTCTGAAAAGTAGCTAAAATGACATCCCGCCAGATTTGTCTGTAAAATCTGACGGGATGTCCTGTTGAAATATGTTTGCAGGCCGTTTCTGCTTTAGCGTCCGGAAGGTAATGCCGGTACGATGGCTTCTATCCGGTTCTCTATGGAATCAGGCAATCTGGAAAAAAAGTCCAGTCCGGTAGCCTTTTCTACATCATCCACACTGCTCATGTATTTTTCCAGTTTCTGATGATGTGCAGCATTGGGGAAGATGAAGCCCATGGCGATGGGGTTCTTCCGGTTGTTGATCAGGACAACCTTGAAGAAACGGTCGGGTACGGCTACTTGGTGCTTTCCGATGCGTTCCGGCTTACTTTTGTCGTAGATGGGACCGCAGGCGATGTAAACCGTTCCATATTTCCGGGCCCATTTCCGGCAGGCATCCTCCAGATCTCCCCAGTCATCCCGGTTCAGTTTCTGGTTCTGCGGACAGATGTTGCTCATATAGAATGATTCCTGCATGGCTTTCTTGCTCCATTTCATGTCGGCAGCCGGAGCCATGTGTCCCCGGTCATAGCCGGAACGGGTATAGTCCGAATGTTCCACACGCGGTTCCGGAAGATCCGGATCCGGAAGGAATTTGTCATATCGCTCAGCCTTTCCTTCGGTTTCCTTTCGGGTCAGTTCCCAGGCTACCCAGTTGGGAGTTTTATAAAAACTGTTGTATGAAAGGGTGTAGCCTGTACGTTTCAGGATGCGTTCTTTCCGGTCGGTGAGATTCCGGGGAATTTCCATCTGGCTGCTGACCTTCTCCTGGTTGCCGGTTAGGGGAGCAGACTGGGCGGCAGAAGGCTTCTCTTCGTGCAGATTCGGTAACTCTTTGCGAAGGTCGGGCAACTGATAGCTGGAGCCCTGAGTGAACCATACGGCGCCTGCAATAAGCAGCAGAAAGATGATGAATCCCTTTAAGGAACCGGTGTTACCTTGTTTTCGTTGTTTGCGTGCCATAGCGTCAGATCAGTTTAAAGCGCATGCGGAAAATGCCGTCCTTATAATCGTGGCTGATGATTTTGAACGTACCGATCTCGGAAGTATTGGCTACATGAGTACCGATACAGAGGCAGTCGTCGTAGTCTCCTACGGAAACGACGCGTACGGTGTCGGAAGCACCTTCCGGCAAGCGTTTCAGGTCGAATTGTCCTGCAGCTTCCTGCTGGGAGATGAATTTCACCGTCACATCCAGGTGACGTGCGATGACTTCATTGACTTTGGCTTCTATTTGTTCGATCTCTTCATCTGTCGGAGCTTGCGGCAAGGCAAAGTCGAGTTTGCTTTTCTTTCGCTCGATGTGTGCGGAAACGGCGCGTCCGCATCCGAAAAGATTAACCATCGTACGGTTGACAATGTGCTCGCAGGTATGCATAGGAGGATATTCCTGCTTGTTGTGTTCGTTGAGTTGGGGTTGTTGTTCCATATTCTATAAATGATTAAACCGGTGCAAATGTACACAAAAGTATGGACATAAAAAAAGGAGTACCGCCGTACTCCAACCTTTTGTTAACCTTAAATCTAATACTATGAAAAACACAGTGCAAAGATACGGACTTTTGGTAGATCTGCAAACGGAAAAGTACTTTTTTTCTCGGCTATAATATTTTTTAAGAATTGCATGGAGAGGGGGCTGGAATCGACCGCACGATTCGGCTTCAACGACCGCACGATTCAGTCTCAACGACCGCATAATTGAGCTTCAACGACCGCACGATTTTATGGCATCGTCTGCCTGATTTTTTCGCATCGTCTGGCTTGCTGCCAGGCAAAGAAAGGAAAGCCGGAATGTATCCCGGATCTGAGAAATAGGGGAGTGAAAGCAGGTTGTGATGAGCTTGTAAAAGTATGGGCATAAAAAAAGGAGTACCGCTGTACTCCAACCTTTGTTAACCTTAAATCTAATACTATGAAAAACACGATGCAAAGATACGGACTTTTCATATATCTGCAAGCGAAAAGAAGAAAAATCTCTCTTTTGTAACACTGTTTAATAATTGGATGCACAGAGAGGCTTTTCATTAACATTTGTTTTCCCTATCTTTGCAGCCATTAAATAACGATTGATCAATATGGCATTTGAAGCAACGAAAAGAGAATGGGGCGAGCTGTACGCTTTTTTCCGCCTGCTGGCAGACGGATGTGTCTATGCAGGAACGCCTGAGGTGAAAAGAAATGAAGGTCAGTGCCTTCCGGTAGCCATGGTGCAGCGTGAGGAACACGACGGCACACGTCGGTATATAGTAGAAAAAGAGATGATCCACATTGTAGGCGAGCAGATGGATAAGCGGATTTCGCGCGAGGATTTCGGGACTGTAGCCGATCTGGTGCTGGAAGCCATCCGGAACAGCCGGGAAGACGATGTGACTTCACCCGACGGAGTGGAAGAATTTCTGGATGAAGTAGCCATTTATGATTTGGAGGCCAAGACGGACGACCGCACGGACTTCAGTGTCGCTTTTTATCAGGAAGATGCTCCTTTGACTGGTTTCTGTGTCCGTTCGCGTCTGGGAATGATGTTCCCTTTGCTGGATGGGGGACGCTCAGCGAACTTCAAGTTCGAGCAGACGGGAGTGAAGTTTGCCGTACCTACCATCAACAAGATCAATGCGTTTGGTGAGGAAGACGACGTGATCGGCCGGATGCTGATGATCGAGCGCCTGGGAGGAGTCCTGAAGTACAATGATGTAGCCGACAAGATTTTCCGGAGCAATCTATCGATGATTGATCTTCACATGGGCCGTATGCTGGCAGAAATGACGCGTCTGATGTGGCTCGACGGCATTACGAAAGTGTCTGAACTGACTGAAGAACTGAAGAAACTGAATCCGCTCAAGATCAAGGATGAGCTGATCAGCAAGCATGGATTTTATGAATATAAGATCAAGGAACTGCTTCTGGCACTGGCTACGGGCATGCGTCCGGCCAAATTATACAACGGCACCGACTCGGCCATCTGCGGTTTTCTGTTTGTGACCGGCGAGGGAGAAGTGCTGTGTTATCAGCGTGCTTTCCGTCAGACTTTTGCCGATTTCCTTTTCCAGAACAGTCGCCTGGAGAAAGGCTCTACCGAGAAAGATAAATATGGTTATCTGGAGCGGGAGAATGGAGTTTACTATTTCAAGCTGAACCTGAAGATCGGGTTGCTGAAGAGATAGGCAGGGTTAAAGAAATATTTGATGTTTTGAATATATTTTCTGTTTTTTAGTTTATAAATAAATATATTATATATCTTTGCAGCGCATTGGTTTATCCGATGCGCTTTTTTGATACCTTGTATTTCAAAATTCTCAGAATCATCACTTCGGGAATATTGGAATTAAATGGTATTGTGAATTAGATAAACTTTTATTTATTAACCGGATGAAAACAAAAGATGTATTGGTATTGGCTTTATTCTTGCTTCCTTTTCGAAGTCTAATACTTTCTGCTCAGGAAATAAAAGGGCGTGTGTATGCGGCAGATGAGAACAAGCCATTGATTGGTGCTACAATGCGAGTTTTGACCGAAGATTCAGTGTATGTAACAGGTTTTACAACAGATGAAAAAGGACGCTTCAGGTCGGACATAAAATTGGATAACTTTTGGTTGGAAATATCTTATGTGGGATATGAAAAAAATGTAGTGTTAGTACAAAATAGTGACCGAAAGAATGTGGATTTGGGAATCATATTGCTAGCGCTTGATTCGATAAATCTGGAAAGTGTTGAGGTGGTTGCGCAAGGTATGGTACATAAAACAGGAAAGATTATGGCTTATCCAAGTGCGAAACAGGTTGAAGCAGCAACTTCCAGTCTCGGTTTGTTGAAAAGCATGATGCTCCCACAATTATTTGTTGATCCAGTTCAGGAATCTATTTCCATTTCAGGAGTTTCAGGAGTGATTTATCGAATTAATGGTGTAAATGCTAGTTTGCAAGAAGTAAAGGCTTTGAATCCGCAACAGATTGCACGCGTGGACTATAGCCAGTTACCATCCATGCGTGAACTGGATTCCAATTCCGGAGTTCTTGATTTTATTTTGAAAGAGCCTCGGGTTGGAACTTCTTTGTCTTTCGGAGGTGTGAGTGCCTTTACTACGGGTTTTGTGAACGGAAATGTCAATTTCCGGACAAACTATAAGCAATCTCAGTTCTCAATTGATTATAATGTGAACTATCGGGATTATTCCGAACGTCGGACAGACGAACTGGAGACTTATTCGTATCCGGATGGTTCAGTGCTGACACGTGATAAGCGAGGCGAGTTTGCTCCTTTCGGTTATACGGATCATAACATTGCTGTCGGTTACCTTTATAAGAATGATAAAGATATGGTTAATATCCGATTTAATAATCAGATTGGGTCAAACTATAACAGAAACCGTCAGCAAATGTTTCAAGAACAGCAACTCATAGGACAGCGAGATATTCATTCTTCTTTTTCAAGTTATATACCATCGCTAGATTTTACCTATAGCCGAAAGATGAAAAATAATCAAGGTGTGGAAGTAAATCTGGTCGGTACATTAGCAAATACGGATTACGAACGTACGCTTACCGACCATTTGGATGGACAGACACTATCGGAAATAAATAATATGACGGATGGTCACCAGAAATCATTGATCGGTGAAGTTTATTATTGGCATGAAGGTGAAAAGGTTAATATCTCAGCCGGTTTACGTTCTACTTACCAGTATGCAAGTAATCTTTATGGAGTGAACGAGGAAGTTAACTTGAAAAATTACAATGCTTATCCTTATGTCCAGTTGCAAGGCAGTTTAGGTAAAGTATCTTATACAGTCGGAACTGGTTTACGATTCCAACAACAGAAGCAGGGAAACGAGTCGGTGAATTATTGGCGTAATACGTCTTCTTTGTCTTTATCCTATAAACAAAAATATTGGAACTTGCAGTATTCTGTCAATTTTCGTCCATTGTTCCCCTCTTTGAGCAGTCTTTCTGAAGTGGTACAGGAAATAGATTCTCTTTCCATTATGCGAGGAAATCATTCGCTGACTCCTTATAACACCTTGCGAAACCAGGTTAATTTTTCAGTCTGGGATAACAAAAAATTCGCAACTGTGCTGACATTGGTAGCTGATCGTAGCTTTCACCCTATCCAACAGGATATTTTTTATTCGCCTACAGAGAACCGGTTTATCTTTCAGGAAAACAATCAGGATTATGATGTCAACTATGGTGCACAGATGATTGTACAGATGACTGATATATTGGATCTTTTCATGTTTCAGGTATTTGGTGGGTGGAACTATTATAAGTCGAAAGGTGAAGCTTACGAACATACTTTGAATAATTTCTATTATGGTGCTTATCTGGCCATGACATATAAAGGATTTCAAATTAATGGTACCTGGAGGAAACCGATGAAATCATTGTATGGCCAGTATGTTATGACATCTGAAAATAACAGCAGTATCAATGCAACCTACAAATGGAAAAATTTAAATGTCGGAATGGGAATTATGTTTCCATTTACCAAAGGTTCTGAATATCGGACTAAACAATTGAATCAAATCGTTACTTCTGACCGGAATGTATTGATTCGCAATAATCGGAATATGTTTTATGTCAGTCTTTCATATAATATCAATTGGGGACGTTCCATTTTCCAAAGTAACAAGCGCTTACAGAATTCAGATCGGGTGAATAGTATCTTGAAAGTAAACGATAATTAAAAGATATAGCAAGATGAAGAAGGTAGCATTATTTTTAGCAGGACTTGGCTTTTGTTTGATGAGTCAGGCAGAAGAACCGGTAAAGAATTTCTATTTTGCCGGATACAAAGCCGTATTTATTCCATCAGACACTTTTCGTGTAGAAGTAGGAAATCCTGAATTGGGAACACGGAAGCTGAAAGATGGGATCCTGTCATTCACACTTAAAGATGCAAGCGGAAAGATGCCGAAAGATGTGGTGTATATCTATACTAATGACATTCACCGGATCAGTATGAGCTATTCTGAATTGATAGCCGATCAGTCTTTTTCTGTAGATTCATTAAGTATTTCTCTGGCAGCGGGTTCAATGGGCACAATGAATGTAAAGGCAAAATATTTGCATGTATCGGCAGGAGCTGGCAGCCAATTGATTCTAAAAGGAGAAACGGATGTGCTTGATTGTACAACAAAAGGTAACAGTTGTGTCAATACGAACGAACTGAAAGTGAGGAAAAAAGAATGTAAGGAATAAGAATGGATTAAAAGCGGAATACCCGTTGTTGAAATATTATTATTAATCCAGGCAAGCGGAGAAGGAAGTTCTCGTTGCCTGGATTTTTTGTATAATCAGAATTTGATTTTCAGAAGTTTTCCTCCGTATGCAGGAACATCGATGGCGGTCGGTGTATTCGGGTTGAACGAGATCACCTCTTCGCGGCCGGTCAGGAGTTCCTGAGCCGTGCATCGCGAAAATGCAGGCATCTGCAGATAGTCGAAGGCATGCTGGGGAATGTTGACGGAGATCCGTGAGTCCAGATCACTGAAGTTGGCTACAACCAGAATCACTTCACGGTCATATTTACGCAGGAAAGCATATTGTTTGTGCTCATTCATCTGCCAGCCGTTCAGATTGGCATACATCAGATCGAAGAAACATCCCCGGGCAATGGCAGCCTCGCTGTTGCAGAGGTTCAGTACGTGGCGGTAGAAATGCCGCAAACCTTTTTCTTTGGCGTTCAGCAGATGTTCGTTATAGCGGCCGTGGTTGTTCCAGCGGCGGATGCTGTCGATGCTCCAGTAGTCAAAGATCGTTGTCCGTCCGTCCCGTCCGCTGAATCCTTCGCTTTCCATACCCGGTTCGCCGAGTTCCTGGCCGAAATAAATCATCATCGGATTGGTGTTCATGCAGGCTGATACAATCAGCGCAGGCAGAGCTTTCGTTGCATTTCCGGCAAAGAAATCGGAAGCGATGCGCTGTTCATCGTGATTTTCCAGGAAGTTCAGCATGTGGTCCTGAATATCGTTGACGCTCTGCCAGCACGAAGTGATGGCAGTAGCCGAAGCATATCCGCCGATGACGGCACGCAGTGTGTCATAAAGTCCCACCTTGTCGTACAGGTAATCGAAATGACCGTTGTACAGATAGTTCCGGTATTCGTTGGGATTATACACTTCGGCAATGAAAATCAGTTCCGGATATTGGGCTTTCACCTGCGGGATGGCCCATCCCCAGAATTCGCAGGGAACCATTTCAGCCATGTCGCAACGGAAGCCGTCGATTCCTTTGCCGGCCCAGAACAGCAGGATGTCTTTCATCTTGTGCCAGGTGTCCGGAGCAGGTGAGAAGTGGCAGCCTGTATTGTGGAAGAAGTCCACTCCATAATTCAGCTTCACGGTCTCGTACCAGTCGTTCGGAGTCGGATAAGCATCGAAGCGGTTGTTTCCGGTAGCTTTTGCCGGCATTTCTTCATAGCTGCCAGCCTGCTCGTCATAGAGGTTGACGTCTCCGGCGAGCTTCTGTCCCGGGAGATAATAGAAGTTATTGTTCGGGCTGAAGGCTATGGAAGTATCGTCATCTTCTCCCAGATCTCTGACGCCTTCCGGTTTCGCCGTGGAGTGATACTGGCGGGCCACATGGTTTGGGACAAAGTCAATGATCATTTTCAGTCCGGCAGCATGTGTGCGTTCCACCAGCGCTTCAAATTCACCCATACGCTTTCTGACGTTTACGGCCAGATCCGGATCCACGTCATAGTAATCGCGGATTGCATACGGTGAACCTGCCTTTCCCTTGACAACGGCAGGATGGTTCTTTTCGATTCCATATTTGGTATAGTCAGTCTGTGTGGCATGTGCAAGGACACCGGTATACCAGATGTGGGTTGCTCCCAGCTTCCTGATTTCCTTCAAAGCCTGCGGAGTGAAGTCATTCATTTTCCCGCATCCGTTTTCGGCCAGGCTTCCGTTGCTCGTGCATCGCGGGTTACGGTTGCCGAACAGACGGGTGAATACCTGGTAGATGATTATTTTTTCTGCTGTGTTCATACAAGTATCTCCTTATTATAATTCTTTAGGTTTCTTAACTCTGCTTGTTCTTCGATGGCCTTGAGAGCTGCAAAATATCCCAGACTGAAGATGTCTTCCGTTTTGTCCAGCTGATAGTTGGCGAAGTTTTCCAGTCCGTCGGGTGCGATGACCAGATCTGCCTGGCTGAGCTCGGAAAGGGTATTTGCCTCGAACATGAAATGATAGGCACGGAGGGCGATGCTGACGATATTCTGGCTGTATGCGCTTGCATTGAGTTTGAAGACATTCAGGGCAAGCACTTTTTCACAGAGCGGCCGGATAGGGCTGACGGGAATATTCATGAATACTCCTCCGTCCACATAATGCACTTTGTTGATGACGACAGGCTTGAACAAGACCGGGATGCAGCAGGAAGCTGCGATTCGTTTGGTCAGTTCGCCTTGTGTGAAATGGATGCTTTTTCCGTTGTCAAAGTCTGTTGCTGTAATGACAACCGGCATTTGCAGGTCTTCGATCCGTTTGGCCCGCAGGTTTTTTTTCAGGAAATCGGTGAAATAATCCATGCGCAGCAGACTTTCCTTGCTGGGATGGATTTTGGCCAGGTTGATGAAAGACTGGCCGGCAAAAAGCTCCATGACTTCGAACGGTTCTCTCCCGTCAGCAATAAAGGCACTGGCAATCGCTCCTGCACTGGTGCCCGAAAGTATGTCAGGACGGATGTTGTTTTCAAAGAGAGCCTGCAGCATACCCAGGTGAGCAATTCCCCGGATAAAACCGCCGCTCAGTGCGAATCCTGTATGATATTTCAGTGCGGTCATAGGCTATCAATAAACAGGCGTGCAGACGGAGCGGTTTTTTCGGCCGCTGCCGTCTGCATGCTTATAAGGTTTTAGATTTGTGTCTGGAGTAATCAGGCAATGCCGTGTGCATTGGCTTCTTTGTTGATCTTCTTGATCAGGCCCTGCAGTACGGCTCCCGGACCGCATTCCGTGAAGTCGTCGGCTCCGTCAGCAATCATGTTCTGAACGGTCTGTGTCCAGCGTACGGATGCAGTGAGCTGAGCGACAAGGTTTGTCTTGATTTCAGCGGGATCAGTATGCGGTTTGGCATCTACGTTCTGGTAGATCGGACATTTGGGTGTATGGAATTCGGTTGCATTGATTGCAGCTTCCAGTTCCACCTTGGCCGGATCCATCAGCGGAGAGTGGAATGCACCGCCCACTTTCAGGGGAAGAGCACGTTTGGCTCCGGCTGCTTTCATCAGTTCACAGGCCTTGTTGATGCCTTCGATAGAACCGGAAATAACGATCTGTCCCGGACAGTTGTAGTTGGCTGCCACGCAAACTTCACCTTCAGCAGCTACGGAAGCACAGATTTCTTCTACTTTTTCATCCGGAAGGGCGATGATGGCTGCCATGGTAGACGGCTGCATTTCACAAGCCTTCTGCATGGCCATGGCACGTGCATAAACCAGTTTCAGTCCGTCTTCGAACGAAAGGGCACCTGCGGCAACCAGGGCAGAGAATTCACCCAGTGAGTGACCGGCTGTCATTTCAGGCTTGAAGTCTTCACCCATGCAGAGGGCGGAGATTACGGAGTGAAGGAATACAGCAGGCTGCGTTACTTTTGTCTGACGCAGATCTTCATCGGTTCCTTCAAACATAATATCTGTAATGCGGTAGCCCAGGATATCATTAGCTTTTTCGAATAATTCTTTGGCCAGCGGAGAGTTTTCATACAGGTCCTTGCCCATACCAACAAACTGAGCGCCCTGACCGGGGAATACAAATGCTTTCATAATGTTTTTTTCTTATTAAGTTATTCTCCTGCAAAGGTAATCATTCTTTTGAAATATTACTCATTTTCGGTAAAAATGTGCATTGCCTCCGGGGAATGGAAGTGATTCAGCGGGCCGTGTCCGTCGCCGATGTGCACGTCTTTTCCCGTCAGAATACCCTGCCAGACATATTCTTTGGCTCTGGCGACCGCATCTTCCAGGGAATCTCCCAGGGCAAGGCGGGTGGCGATGGCCGACGAGAGTGTGCATCCGGTTCCATGCGTATTGTTGCTTTCCACTTTATCTGCCGAAAACAGATGAGGTTCCGGTTCGTCCTTCACCTGCAGCAGATCATACATCCGGCCTCCGTCAAGATGGCCTCCCTTGATCAGTACTGCCCGGCTTCCCAGTTTCAGCAGCTCGTGGGCGGCGGCCTGCATCGACTCCTGTCCGTTGACGCGGATTCCGGTGAGCACCTGTGCTTCGCTCAGGTTGGGGGTGATGAGCGTGGCGAGAGGCATCAGCCGGGTGGTCAGGGCCTCAATGGCTTCGTCTTCAATCAGCTTGCAGCCGCTGGTAGAAACCATCACCGGATCGAATACGACGAAACGCGGACGGAATTTCTGCAGGGCTCCGGCTATGACTTCTACGATCTTCACGTCATTGATCATACCGATTTTTACGGCCTGCGGACGGATGTCGGTCATGACGGCTTCAATCTGTCCTCTGACAAACTCAGGCGGAACAGGATGAATGCCTGTCACGCCGAGCGTGTTCTGTACGGTGATGGCGGTAATGGCACTGGCTGCATAGGCTCCCAGTGCGGAAATGGTTTTGATGTCAGCCTGTATGCCTGCTCCTCCGCTACAGTCGGAACCGGCAATGGTCAGGACGCATGGATATGTCTTTTTCATTGTTTCATGGTGTTTTGATATGCCTTGCAAAGATAGTCTTTTTCCGGGAAACCTTTCGTGTCTTATGGTAATCCGGAAAGCCCCCGGGCTTTTAAAAAAACGTTTCGGCGTTTACACCAAAAGCCCGAATTCTTTTTCCTGAAACGTCGAAACGTTTTTGAAGGGGATGGAACCAGAAAAAAAAGAGAGGCCGCTGGGGAAATAAGCGGCCTCTCGGATTGTCGGGGAAGAGACAAACTCCTTTGTCCCTTTCATCTTCGTATTTTCACAAGCGCGAAGATGAAAACATAAATCTATTACTATGAAAAACATTGACATAACGCTGCAGCTTCACAAATTGTTCTTGCAGGGTTTTGAAAAACCTTATTATTTAACATATCTTTGCAATTAAATCTATCTTTTGCACAGCCCCCTGAAGTCGCAGAAGCTGCATTTGTCTTCGTTATCTGTCTGATTGAAAGCTATTTCCGGATTGAATATAACTTCCAGTAACTGGTTCAGGTTTTCCCGGAACAAATTTTCGTATTGACTGAAATCTTCTACGGCTTCTTTTTCCTTTCGGGGCTCTCCCATACGGATGACAGGGGAATAATCCTGTGAAGCTGCCTGGTGAATGTAGAGCAGGGAAGGCGCTACGCGCAGGCCACTGCCTTTCTCACGTAATTTCCGGCAGACGATGGAGGCATAGAGAAAGGTCTGGAATACGTAGGCCGACCGTTTCTTGTCGGGCAGGAAGAGGCTTTCCACATTGGCGGGCGTATCGGCATCGCCTCCTGTCTTGTAGTCCACAATGCGCAGGGTGCCGTCTTTGGTGTCAAGCCGGTCGATGATTCCTCCGATACGTGATTTCAGGATGCCCCGCGGCGTGCGGATGTCAATATCCTCACTCACGAAGTGTTCGCTTCCTGAAAAGGTGAAGGGAGCATAGCGCAGGTCGTTTTCCAGCAGTTGCTTCAGATAGCGCGTGATGACTGCCGAATTGATCAGCTGGATGCCGTTGTATTCGGCCCGTTCCTCTTTCGGTATGTTGAAAAAAAGTTTCTTGAATCCGTTGTCTACATACTCCTGCAGGCGGACTTCGTCTTTCAGCAAGGTTTCGATGGCTTCCTTATTAATTACTTTTCCGTGGGCGGTCAGGTCTTTGTAGATATGTTCGGCTGCATCGTGGAAAATACTTCCGAAATGGGATGCGTCGACTTCCGCACTGACTTCGTCCGGGGCACTGAGCTGGGCTACATACTTGTAGTAGAACTTCAGCGGACAGTCCAGGTAGCAGTTCAGGGCGGAAGGGGAGAGAAAAGCCTTCGGGTTGACCCGCACATCGAAGACGCTTTGCATGCGCCGCATGACGTCGGGTGTTTTTTCGATGGTTATCGGAGCTGTTGTCTGTGGAGACTGGGCAGCCTCCAGCACCATGCGGCGTACGGGATATTCCCATTCGATCAGGAACTGGAGCATGAAGCGTGACATTTCTCCCCGGTTGATTCCGTCGGTGGAGGTGTTGTAGACCAGAGTGACTTTCTCGGCACGTTGCAGCAGCCGGTAGAAATAGTAGGCATAAACGGCGATCTTGTGGTCAATGGTTGTCATGCCGAATGCCTTACGCAGATTATAGGGAATGAAAGAGGCCTCTCCGCCGCTTTGTGGAAGCTGCCCTTCATTGACTGACAGCATGATGAGATGGCGGAAATCCAGATTACGGGTTTCCAGTACTCCCATGACCTGCATGCCGATGGCCGGTTCGCCGTGGAACGGAATGCTGGCGGCCGACATCACACGGGTGAGCAGACGCTTGAAAGTGGCGGGCTGTACTTGCAGTTCTCCGCTTTCCGTCAGCGTGTGGAAACGGTTGATCAGGGTGAAGGCATTGAACAGGGCTTCCCGGTAAAGCTGGTCGAAGGCTGCATCTGCTGAGGCGGCCTGTTGCTGGTAGCATGCTGCCATGCGCTTCAGTGCTTCGGCAAGCATGATACACAGGGACAGGTTGCCTTCGCGGGGCTGGAACAGTAGTTCCAGGGCTTCGTCTTTTTCCAGTTCGGACGGAAGCGGATAGAAGCGGTTGTCCTGAGTCAGTGCCTTTTCCAGTTTTCCGGCCTCGGGCGACAATTGGCGGGTGTACGGATGACGCAGCACGCTGATTACTTCGTCGAAGCGGTAGCGGCCGTTATTGGGATTGTAGCCGGCGGTATGAAGTTCCATCAGGGCATTGACAAAACTGTATGCAGGAGTCTGCGAGAGCGGGAATCCCATCGTGATGTTGAGGTGGCTGACATTCTCCGCAAGGGAATGAAGAACAGGCTGAAGCATGGACTCGTTGCAGAGTACAACCGCCGTTTCTTTCTCGTCTTCTGTCAGGTTGGTACGTATCCATTGCGGCAGGTAACGCGCCTGTCCGTTCTCGGTTGGCGACTCGATGTAGGTGATCTCTTTCGGACGGTTCAGGTTGTTGAAAGCCGAAGCCGGGAGTTCAGAGGGAAAATTGCGGAGGTTCCGGCGGATGAATTCTCCGGCTTCATGGGGAGTTTTCTCCAGGTAGAAGTTGTCATAATCCCAGTAGAACAGGGCTTTCCCGGCTTCATTCAGGCGGTGAAACAGCTCCTGTTCCACTTTGTTGAGCACGTTGAATCCCACAAACACATAGCGCTGATAAGGAAGAGTACCGACATCAAGCCGGTCGATGACTTCGCGGTAGAGCATGCCTTCGTATGCGATTCCCTGTTCTTTCAGCAGTTGTCTGTAGCGGGTATATACTTCTCCCAGTACATTCCAGAGCGAGATGAAGCGTTGTTTGAGTTCCGTCACCTGATGGATGGAGAAGTTATGGAAAAACTGGCTGATGGCTTCTTTCTGGCCTTCTTCCAGAAAATCGTAGTCATCTGCCAGGGCGTTCAGATCCCTGAGGTTGCTGAACAAAGCGTCCGTATCGGCCAGATTCTTGTCGGCATCATCGAAATCGCTGATCAGCATCTCGCCCCAGAAATAAAAGTCGTCCAGCGTTTCCTTGCTTCCGGTTGCTTCGCGGAACACCCGGTAAAGGTCGCATACCAGTTTGATGGAATCTCCTACTTGCAGGCTGGAAGACTGGCGGAAGAGTTCGCTGATGCTGACATAGGCGGGCGACCAGATGGGACGGTCGGCTTCCTGTGCCAGGTATTCATTGAAGAAAAGACTGGCACGCTTGTTCGGGAAGACCACGGCCAGATGGGCAAAGTCCCCGTTGGTTTTCGTATAGAGATCGTGTGCTACTTGTTTCAGAAAGGTATCCATATCTTGTTGTTCTGTGAAGTTAGACGATTTCTTCCAGTTCATTCTTGAAGACATACCACAGGAAGCCTTCCACGTGTGTATATCCCATAGCTGAAAGAAGATTCATGTATTCGCGTACCTGACGGTTGTAGGCTTCGTTCTTTTTCCCGAACTTGAAGTCGACGATGATGACTTGTCCGTTTTTCATCATGACCCGGTCCGGACGCCGTGTCTGGGTCTGCCCGTTTTCGTCGGTAAAAAGGATGGCGCATTCGTTGAAGAGTTCCCAGGTTCCGTTGTACCAGTCCTTGACTTTCGGATGGTTCATGGCCCATTGTGCCAGTCGGGTGATCTGTTTTTCCTGTTCTGCCGATTCCAGAATACCGTCGAACCGGAGCCGGCTGATGGCTTCGGGCAGGTCGGATTCCTGGCGGATGGAAGCAAAAACCTGGTGCAGCAGTCTTCCCTGCCGGATATACTGGGTACTGTCTTCTTCCTCTTCTTCTCCCCGGATGAAATCGGCCGAACGGTTGGACTGCTGGAATTCGATGGCCGTTTCCGTGGATTCCAGCCGGACGGGGATTCCTTCAGCCTGTTCGGACAGACGGTTGCCGGAAGCCTGTTCCGCCGACGGTTCCGAGAGACAGAGTGTACCGTATTCGTAGAGGTCAGGAGCGGAAGACTTGTCCTCCTCTGAGTCTGTTTCCTCGTACTGCATCGGGGGATCTTTCATCTGCAACAGAGCCTCCTGCAACAGTTCGGAAACAGTTCCTTTCTGATTCTGTTTACCCCAGATGATCAGATTCTTGCAGGCACGGGTAAAGGCAACATACAGCAGGTTCAGATTGTCCACCCACAGCTGAAGCCGCTCTTCGAGATAACTTGACCGGTAGATGGAATTGGCCATCGCTGAGGAATAGTTTACCGGAACAATGTCCAGCTCGTTGAACGGAGCGATGTCTGTTTCTTTTCCGGTTCCTGCCACGGAACACCAGATCAGGTGACTGTTTGTTTCGTTTTCCATTTTCCAGTCGCAGAAAGGGATCAGTACCGTATGGTATTCCAGTCCTTTCGACTTATGGATGGACAGGATGCGGATTCCTTCGATTTCTCCCGAAGGAATGGTCTTTTCGTGCAGCTTTTCGTCCCAGTAAGTCAGGAAAGCTGTCAGTTCAGAAGAATGTTTCTGCTGGTATTCCGTCACGGCATCATAGAAGGCACACAGGTAGGCATCCTGATGTTCGATCCGCTCCATGCTGAAAAGGATGAAGAGCTTTTCCATCAGTTCATAGAGCGGCATCAGCTTCAGTTCCTCCAATTGCAGCATGAAGCCCGCGGGGAGATAATCGGACACCTGATTGATAAGAATGGTGTTCAGGCTGATGTCCTGATGCAGGATCTCGTTCTGATAGGCTACGGCCAGACGCGCCTGGGCAATCAGATCATCGGGCATGGCCAGAAAACGCAGCCCGTCGATGATCATGCAGATGGCCAGTGAGGCATCCAGCCGGAACGCTTCGTCAGAAACAATGCGGTAGGGGGTATGCTTGTCGAAGTAATCGGCAATGGCAGGAATCGTTTTGTTCTTGCGGACCAGGATGGCAATGTCCTTGGTCTGTATACCCTTCCGGATCAGGGCATCGGTTTCTTCTGCCAGTTGTTGCAGCATGGTTTCGGCATAAGGCTCTTCCTTGTTGTCGGGCAGGAATGTCAGTTTGATGTAACCTTTTTCGTCTTTCCGGGCTGTCTGCTGGCATACGTCACTGTAAGCATCAAGCAGCTGGGTACACGGATCGCCCTGTTCAGCTTCGTAGCGGTCGTTCAGAACCTGACAGGCTGCCGTGAACAGTCCGTTGTTGAAGCGGATGATGTTGGCCTCACTGCGCCAGTTGGTTCCCAGACTGCATTCTCTGATCCGGAAACTCGGATCATTTCCCAGCCCGGCCAGAATCTTCCAGTCTCCGTTTCGCCACCGGTAAATGCTCTGTTTGATATCACCGACGATCAGACTTCCTTCTTTTTGTGCGAGGCTTTCCTGTAACAGCAAATGGAAGTTTTCCCATTGCATGCGCGAGGTGTCCTGAAATTCGTCGATCATAACCGTGTCGATGGTTGTGCCGATCTTTTCATAGACAAAGGAGGCATCTCCTTCACGGATGAGACTGTGAAGAAGGGCATTGGTATCGGAAAGCAGGAAACGGTTGTGGCTCTGGTTCTGGATACGCACTTCTTCGTCAATGTGAGCGAGCAGTCGCAGGTTGTTCAGATAGCGCAGGGAGAGGTCGCATGAATTGACCAGCATGTTGTTGGCCGGGCGTAGTTTCTCTGCTTCTGTGAGCAGGGGAATCAGTTCATTTTCTGCCAGTGAGCGGATCGTGTCCCGGTAAGCGGAGGTTTTGGTAGTCCATCCGGCCGCATCCTCCAGGCAGTCTTCAACGGTTTTGTTGCGTACCTTGTCGTCCAGTTCCCCCCGTGCGATCTTGTTGAAATAGCTGGCAATGCCGTTGGAGCCCCGTTTCAGGTCGGCCGGAGTCAGTCCGTTGGCTTCAAGCAGTTCCAGAAAATGTTCGGTGAACCCTTTCATCTGTTCCAGGGCTTCCTGGCGGATCAGTTGCAGCTTCTTCCGGTATTCGGGAATGAACTGCGGCTGGGAAAGCTTGTTTCTCAGTCCGTTGCCTTTCTCTATGTAGCTCTCATTGAGAATGTTTTTTCCGAAATTCTTGATCTCGCCTGATACGTTCCACCGCTTGTCATCGGCAATCCGTTCTTCGATATACTCCAGCAGCCAGTAAAGCACCGGAGAACGGCGGTCCAGTTTCTCAATCATGGAGTCGACAGCATCGCTGAGCACTTCGGTATTGTTCAGCTCAATGTTCAGGTTTGCACCCAGTTCCAGTTCCCGTGACAGGTTGCGCATGACCGACTGAAAGAACGAGTCGATGGTTTCAATGCGGAAACGGCTGTAATCATGGATGATGTTTTTCAAGGCCGTCCGGGCCGCCTGCCGGATTTCGTCTACGGATTTACCGGAGGTTTTCAGGATTTCCTTTAAATAGCCTTCCGATTCAGGGGAAGCGGTTGCAATGCCGTATAACTGATACAGGATACGTTTTTTCATTTCCGTGGTTGCCTTGTTGGTAAAGGTAACCGCCAGAATCTTCCGATAGGCTGAAGTATCTTCAATCAGAAGTTTGATGTATTGTACGGCCAGTGTAAATGTTTTTCCCGAACCTGCCGAAGCTTTGTAAACTAAAAGTTGTGGATGCTGTTCCATAATGGTATGCTTTGTAATACACTTGATGAGGACAAATATACGGATAAAGGTTGGATTATCGGTTTTAATAATTAAAATTAAAAATGCGTTAATCCGTTGAAATCTGTGTTTCAATTCTGCACTTCTTGCTATCTTTAACGGATTTTTATGAATAGGCATAATAACTAAAAATAAGAAATGACTAAATTACTATTGATTCTCGGGCTTTTAGTGGGAATATTCCTTCCGGGGGAAAGTCTTGCCCAAGAGAATAAGTCTAATTTTGTGCATGTATCTTTGGTAGACAGGATGCAGCAGGACTCAAAAACGGAATGTATATCGGACAGTGTGCTGTCTTTTGGTGGTGGAGATATCATTCAGGGAGAAGACGGACGTTATCATTTGTTTGTCAGCGGCTGGGTAGCCGATTCAGCCCGTCAAGATAAATTGATGCCGGATTCAATGATCTATCAGGCTATTTCAGAAAAACCTCAGGGTCCTTATAAAATGTTGCGTCCCATTGGTGCCGGGTGTCATCCGGAAGTATTCAAACTGGCAGATAACAGTTATATGATTTCTGTTCAGGGTGGCTATTACAGTGCCAAATCACTGGAAGGACTTTGGACATTTCATACCTTTGGCTTTGATAGCCGGAACCGTCCGGCTGTGAAGGCTTCTTCTCATTGGAGCCTTGCCAGACGGAAGGATAATTCATTTTTGATGGTCAGTCAGGAAGGAGGAGTCTGGGTAAGCCAGTCCGGAGTCTCTACTTATAATGGAGTGACAGACGAAGGTGTGTTTCCGCTGGTGGCAACAGATTATGATGACTGGGTCGTATGGCGGGACAATGTCCAGTATCATTTGTTGCTGGGAAACCATGAGAATTCTCAATGTTACTACATGCGTTCGCTTGATGGTTTGCACTGGGTGATTGAATCGAAGCTGGATTATTCGCAGGTAATGAAGATGGGTGCAGACAGTCTGGGCCTGGAAAAAGTTGTATACGGCTGTCCCAGTGTCCTGCAGAATGAAGAAGGAAAAGCGATTCAACTGAATCTGGAAGTAACCCAGGTACGGAAAGATGGAAAGATGCATTCAAGAAATGTCAGTTTCTCTCTGGAGCCGGATCTGGATGTAAGGCTGATAAACAAAAAGCCGATCACGGATGCTGTTCAGAAACTGGAGATCCTGGTAAAGGGAAATGACCGCTTTAATCCGTTGACGGATCTGGATTTGCCTACCTTGCGTGCCGGCTCACCCTTGGAAGTGAACCGTGGAGGCGGAGGTATTGTGGTGGAAAGCAAGCCTCAAGGAAAAGATTTGCTGTTGACCTTTTACGCTGATTTCTACGATTTCCCGCATGGTGAGTTTGCCGTGAAACTGGCAGGAAAGAAGCAGGACGGGACAAAGGTGGCCGGTTATATGCGTTTGCCTCAGTTAAAGGATAATCCGCTGATGTCTGTACGTAAACCGATCTTTGCGAATTTTCTCAATAAGAAGCGTATTAAGATGACTGTTGAGAATCTGGGCGATGTATCTTCCCGCAGAATGAATATATATTTGAAATATAAGGAGAATGGAAAATACAAAGTGTTGTTTAAAGAAAAGCTTCCTCCTCTTCGTCCTTTTGAAGTATATAATTTCACCGTAGATGTCAAATGGGCTTTGAATGACCGGTGCCGTTATGAGTTTGTTGTGGTTGTAGACGACAAGGATTATGAATCGGAATACCATTTTGTGAAATAAGTAAAGAAAAAGCCCTTTCAGATTACGTTGCAGTAGCAAACATCTGAAAGGGCTTTTTTCTTTACCGTTCTGCTATTTATCGGATATCCTGATACAGATATCGCTTGATACTTTTCTTCGCTGTCTTCTCGAATTCTTCCGGATAGAGCTTGATACGGGTAATTTGTGCATAGGCCGGCAGCTGACTGTTCAGTTCTATGCGGTTGTTTTCAATCGCTTCTTCCAGCTGGTGTGCATTCATGTTTTGCTGGAAGGCTTCTTCATTGTCCGGATATACCAATGCAATCAGTTTGTTGTTTTGCAAGATTACCAGTGATTCATTGACAAACGGCATGTTGTTTAACCGCGCTTCAATTTCTTCCGGATAAATGTTCTGTCCTGAAGCTGTCAGCAGCATATTCTTGCAACGTCCCTTGATATAGATATTGCCTTGTTCGTCTTTGATTGCCATATCACCGGTGTGCAGCCATCCTTCTTTGTCGATGGTTTCTTCCGTCGCCTTTTCATTCTTATAGTATCCCAGCATGGTGTTCATACCCCGGCATACCAGTTCGCCGGGAATACGTGTCGGATCGTCTGACAAAACACGTGTTTCCATGTTGGCTACGGTTTTTCCACAGGATGTATATTGGATTTCGTCCCATCTGCTGTGGCAGATAAGAGGAGCACATTCTGTCATACCATATGCTATGGTGTAGGGGAAATTGATTTTACGGAGGAATGCCTCTACTTCTGCATTGAATGGAGCTCCGCCTACGACGATTTCAATGAAGTTTCCTCCGAACACTTCCATGGCCTGCTGACGGATGTTTTCTTTGATCTTATCGCTGATGATGGGAAGGTTGAGTAATAACTTTCCTAATTTGTTGTCTACCTTCGGCAATATGTTCTTCTTGAAGATTTTTTCTACAATCAGAGGAACGCATGCGATGATGCGGGGACGTATTTCCGTAAACGATTCTGCAATGATTTTAGGAGAAGGCATACGGGTGAGGAACCATAAATGTGCTCCGGCAGTAATGCCGTAAAGGAAGTCGAACACCAGTCCGAATATATGTCCCAGCGGGAGCATGGAAACAATGCGGTCGCCAGCTTTCAGCCCTACCTTATTATCAATGTGAACCACGTTGGAAAGGATGCTGCGATAGGGGAGCATTACTCCCTTGGAATAGCCTGTTGTACCTGAAGTATAATTAATGACTGCCAGCTCTTCCGGTGATTCACGCCGGTAAGATACTTGTTCTGCACGGAATCTGCAGGGATATTTTTTCCCGAATTCTTCGTTCAGGTGTTCTCGTGCATAGGACAATTGTTTGGACCGGGATACAACCAGATCAAAATTCTTCAGTTCGATGATACCTTCCAGATGAGGCATGGCTGCTTCGTTGAAGTTTTCCCACACCTGGTCACCGACAAAGAGCATCCGTGCTTCAGAATGGTTTACGATGTTATGGACATTGTCTGCCTTGAATTCGTGGAGAATAGGAACGGCAACGGCTCCGTAGGTGATGACACCCAGGAAGGTGGCTCCCCAGTTGGCGCTGTTGCGGCCGCAAAGTGCTATTTTATCCCCTGGTTGGATTCCTGCATGTTGGAACAGGATATGCATTTTTTCTATTTTCCGTGCTACGTCTTTATATTGTAAGGTAGCTCCCTTGTAGTCTGTCAGAGCGCTTCGATCCCAGTTCTTCCGGATACTTTGCTCAATAAGTTGTATAAAACTGTCTTGTATTTCCATTGGTTTTGCACACAATTCGTGTTAATGTGCGCAAAATTAATAAAAAAACAGATACAGAAGCGGAATTGGATAGAAGAATTGAATATTATCAGTTGTCAATTGTTGAATTTTAAGTAGCTTTGCAATGTTATTAAATAAGGTAATATATGTTGATATACAATACAACTTATCATGTTACGACAGCTGATGCACGTAATTTTGTCATCTGGCTGAATGAGTGTTATATACCGGAAATCGAACAGTCCGGAGAGTTGAAAAATCCACGGATCTTACATATTCTGAGCCATAAAGAAGATGACAGTGAGTGCTTTTCTTTACAGTGGGAAGTAGAAGACAGTGCGGCATTGCATCGCTGGCATATTCGTCAGGGCGCCAGACTGAATGAAGAAATGCTGAAGATATTTAAAGATAAAGTGATAGGCTTTCCAACGTTGATGGAGGTAATCAAGTGATACAGCCGGTAAAGGAGAAGATTATTTTGGGGATTGACCCGGGAACCAATATTATGGGATATGGGGTCCTGAAGGTTACGGGTACGCGTCCGCAAGTTATGACTTTAGGCGTAATTGATCTGCGCAAGTGTAGTGATCCTTATTTGAAACTGAAACATATTTACGAACGTGTACAGGGGGTCATCACATCGTTTTTACCGGATGAACTAGCTATTGAGGCCCCGTTTTTCGGGAAAAATGTACAGTCCATGTTAAAATTGGGGCGTGCGCAGGGAGTAGCCATCGTAGCAGCTTTGTGTCGGGATATTCCCGTTACCGAATATGCACCGTTGAAGATCAAAATGGCAATCACCGGTAACGGGCAAGCCAGCAAGGAGCAGGTTGCAGATATGCTGAAGCGTATGTTGCACATCCCCGCCTCTGAAATGGGGCCTTTTATGGATGCGACTGATGCTCTTGCCGCTGCTTATTGTCATTATTTGCAGATGGGACGTCCCGAACTGCCGAAAGCTTATTCCAGTTGGAAAGATTATATAGCCAAAAATCCAGATAAGGTTAAGAAATAAAGGAAGACTATGAAAGTAAAGCATTTGATCGTGTTGTCAATGCTTGCTGCAATGGGATGTAATTCCGCGCATGAGAAGACATACACGTCGTTTGATGATTATCCGGTATACGAAGGTGAATGGGAAGAAATGAATTATTCACCGGAAGCAACCCGGTTTTCTTTATGGGCTCCTACAGCTACTGAAGTAAAAGTTCTGCTGTATGAAGCCGGGAAGGGTGGATCTGCTTATCGTATGGTCTCAATGGAAGCCGGTGAAAAAGGCATGTGGTCGGTAACGGTCGAAGGAGATCTGAAAGGTAAATTCTATGCGTTTAATGTTCGTGTGGGAGAAGACTGGCAGGGCGATACTCCAGGATTAATGGCGAAGGCTGTCGGGGTGAACGGAGATCGCGCTGCGGTAGTTGATATGCGTTCAACTGATCCTGAAGGATGGTTGCAGGATAAAAGGCCGTCTCTGAAAAGCTTTGCAGATATGGTGGTTTATGAAATGCACCATCGTGATTTTTCGATTGATACTGTTTCCGGCATACAGAATCGTGGCAAGTTCCTGGCGCTGACAGAAGGAGGTACACATACTTTTCAGGGCGAGAAAACCGGAATAGACCATTTGCAGGAATTGGGAGTTACGCATGTGCAGTTGATGCCTTCCTTTGACTTTTCTTCTGTTGATGAAACCAGATTGGATGTTCCTCAGTATAATTGGGGATATGATCCGAAAAACTATAATGTACCTGAAGGGTCTTATTCGACAGATCCTTATACTCCCGAAACGCGAATCCGCGAATTCAAGAAAATGGTGATGGCTCTTCATCAGGCAGGAATTCGGGTTATTATGGATGTGGTTTATAATCATACCTCAACGATTGAAGGGAGTATTTTTGACCGTACGGTACCCGGATATTTTTATCGCTTGAACCAGGAGGGTAAACCTGCTAATGGTTCAGGATGTGGAAACGAGACAGCCAGTGAACGGGCCATGATGCGTCGGTTTATTGTTGAGTCGGTCTGCTACTGGGTGCGGGAGTATCATGTAGATGGTTTTCGTTTTGATTTGATGGGCTTGCATGATATAGAAACGATGAAGGCTGTCCGTTCAGCATTGGATGCCATTGATCCTACTATATATATAGGAGGAGAAGGATGGGCAGCTGAGCCTCCCCAGATTTCTTTGGAATTGGCAGCCATGAAGAATAACATGCGTCAACTGCCGGGCATTGCAGCATTCAGTGATGAATTCCGGGACAGTTTGCGTGGACATGGTTATGAGGGAAAAGGAACCTTTATTTGTGGTCGTTCCGGGTATGAGGATGGTATCCGGTTCGGATTGGCAGGCGGAGTAGAACATCCGCAGTTAGTTCCTGATTCGGCCTATCAGGGACCGGCGGTATGGGCTGGCGAACCAACTCAGTTTATCAGTTATGCCAGTTGTCATGATGGGCTTTGCATAACAGACTATTTGAAAGAGACAATGCCAAAAGCTTCTTCTGAGGAATGGAAAGCCATGCTGAAACTGACAGAAACAGCTGTACTGACTTCTCAGGGAATACCTTTTCTGTTTGCCGGCGACGAGATCATGCGCGACAGAAGAGGTAACGGTAATCCTTATAATGCTTCGGATGAGATAAATGCTATTGACTGGCAGAAGAAAACACAGAATCGTGATGTCTTTGATTATGTAAGGGAACTGATAGTTATGCGCAAGGCACATCCGGCTTTCCGTATGGGACGGGCTGGGCTGGTTCGTCAGTATATGGAGTTTTTGAAGATGTCTGTCAGCAATGTCATTGCTTTTCGGCTGAAAGGAGAACCCTGCGGAGATTCATGGTCGAATATAACAGTTATTCTGAATGCACGTCCGGAAGCCGTGCGGGTAACGGTTCCGGAAGGAAAATACCGGGTTGTGTGCCGGGACGGGAAAATAGATTTAAATAATGGATTGGGACTGGTTTCGGGAGGCGATATAAGTGTAGCTCCCCGTTCAGCCCTGATTATGCATCAATAAAAGAAAGTTATGCAATATACGATATCTGTTGAGAATGGAGTTGCTCGTCATCCCATGTATCGGATGAAAGAACCGTTGAATCTGCGTTTTGCTGCAGGTGAACATATAGCAGTTGTCGGAGCTAACGGAGCAGGAAAAAGTTTATTGATTGATACGCTCACGGGACGTTATCCATTGCTGATGAATGAAGTAAAGTATGATTTCTCCCCATCTTCCTCTCCTTTGGCATCTGATAATATCAAATGTATCACTTTTCGTGATTCTTATGGCGATGCGGACGGGAATTATTATTACCAGCAGCGGTGGAATGCACATGACCTGGATGATACTCCTTTGGTACGTGATCTTTTGCCTGCTGCGAAGAATGAAGTTATGCGTCAGGCATTGTATGATTTGTTTCATATAGGACCGATGCTGGACAAGCATATCATTCTGCTTTCCAGCGGTGAGCTTCGGAAGCTTCAGTTGACTAAAACCTTATTGAGTGATCCTCGGGTACTGATCATGGACAATCCTTTTATCGGACTGGATGTTCAGACACGGGAACAACTGCACCAGTTGCTGAAAGAACTGACGGAACGTACTTCTCTTCAGGTGATTCTGGTTCTGTCGAAAACCGATGATATACCTTCCTTTATTACACATGTCGTGCCGGTGACAGATCGTGTCTGTGGAGACAAGATAACTTTGCAGGAGTATCTGAGTCAGATAGAGAAGATTCCTGCCCATGTACTGTCGGAAGAAAAGCGGAAGAAGATACTGGAACTTCCTTACGCTGAAGGGCTTTATCATGCAGATCGGGTGGTGGAACTGGATAAGGTAAGTATCCGATATGGAGAACGTACCATTCTGAAAGAGTTGGACTGGACGGTGAAATGCGGTGAGAAGTGGGCTTTAAGCGGTGAAAACGGTGCAGGGAAATCTACGTTGCTGAGTCTGGTGTGTGCTGATAATCCACAAAGTTATGCCTGTGCCATATCTTTGTTTGGCCGTAAACGGGGAAGCGGTGAAAGTATTTGGGAAATTAAAAAACATATCGGTTATGTCAGTCCTGAAATGCACCGGGCTTATTCGAAGAACCTGCCGGCTATTGATATTGTGGCCAGTGGATTATATGATTCAATAGGGCTTTACCGGAAACCTCGTGAATGCGATCGGGAAATTTGCGAGATGTGGATGGATGTATTTGGTATAGCGGATTTGAAAGACCGTAGTTTTCTGCAATTGTCGAGTGGAGAACAGCGTCTGGTTCTGTTGGCTCGTGCTTTTGTGAAGGATCCGGAGCTGTTGGTGCTTGATGAGCCTCTTCACGGACTTGACATGCGGAACCGTCGCCTGGCCAAGGATGTGATTGAAACATTTTGTGAGCGTGAGGGCAAGACGTTGATTATGGTAACCCATTACCAGGAAGAATTGCCGTCGGTCATTGACCATCAGCTTTATCTGACCCGTAACCGGTAAAGTGGCTATGGAATCATGAGTACCTGCCTGATTATTGAGGTGTGAAGTAAGAATAAGGAGGCATATCAGCACCTGTGCAAAGGCTGATATGTCTCTTTCTTTTGCCTTTTAAGATGATTAAGCTTAAGATTTGTTTATAAAGGGAGTGTATCCTGCATTCGCCGTAAAGCTTCATTATAGTCTGATATCAATTCTTTCATGACTTCGTCTACAGGTTGCAACCGTTTGATCAGTGAAGCTATTTGTCCGATTTCCAGTTCGCCATCAAAGATATCCCCTTCGAAAATCCCTTTCTTTGCGCGTCCTCTTCCCAGAATATTCCGTAATTCATCAATTGAAGCTCCTCTTTGTTCTGCTTCTTCAATCTGATGATAGAAATCGTTTTTAACCAGTCGGGTAGGAGCAAGCTGTTTTAAAGTCAGGATGGTATCTCCTTCATTCAGACGCAGACATCGGTCCTTGAAAGTAAAGTGAGCTGAACTTTCTTCGGTGAGAGCAAAACGGGTTCCTATTTGTACTCCATCTGCGCCTAAGGCCCTTGCTGCAAGGATTCCTTCTCCGGTGGCGATACCACCTGCAGCAATCAACGGAACGGTACACATTTTCCGGATGGCAGGAATCAAACACATGGTTGTTGTTTCTTCACGTCCATTGTGACCGCCGGCTTCGAATCCTTCAGCTACAATGGCATCCACTCCGACTTCTTCACATTTCATGGCGAAGCGTAGTGAGGAAACAACATGAACGACTTTCATTCCATGTTCGTGCAGAAAGTCTGTCCATGTTTTCGGACTTCCGGCAGAAGTAAATACGACTTTTACATTCTCTTCTACAAGAATCTGCATGATCGATTCTATTTCAGGATACATCAGTGGAACATTCACACCAAAAGGCTTGTCGGTAGCCTGCCGGCATTTGTGCAGATGCTCACGCAGGGTGTCAGGATGCATGGAACCCGCTCCCAGCAATCCCAGTCCTCCGGCGTTACTTACGGCAGATGCCAGTCGCCAGCCGCTGCACCAGGCCATTCCGCCTTGAATAATCGGATATTGAATACCGAAAAGATGACATATTTTGTTCATACGCATTTAAATATCTGGTTAAGCATGTCTTTTGGCGAATATCGGAAAAAAGCGTAACTTTGCCAACGGTTTTATTGCATTTTGTAGATCTTAAAAAATTATTTTCGTGTTATTCTTACAATTGCTTGTGGTCCTGGTGGCCATTATTATTGGTGCCCGTTTGGGAGGCATTGGTTTGGGTGTGATGGGAGGCGTAGGCCTGGCCATCCTCAGTTTTGTGTTTGGTCTGCAACCGACGGCGCCGCCTATTGATGTCATGCTGATGATTGCAGCCGTGATTGCAGCTGCTTCATGTATGCAGGCTGCGGGTGGTCTGGAATATATGGTTAAAGTTGCCGAACATATTCTTCGGCGCAATCCGGCTAAAGTAACCATTCTCAGTCCGATCGTTACTTATCTATTTACATTTATTGCAGGAACGGGTCACATAGCCTATTCGGTACTTCCTGTGATTGCGGAAGTTGCCCGTGAAACAAAGATTCGTCCTGAACGTCCTTTGGGCATTGCGGTCATTGCATCGCAACAGGCAATTACAGCCAGTCCGATTTCGGCCGCTACGGTAGCTTTGCTGGGCTTGCTGGCAGGTTTTGACATTTCGTTGTTTGATATATTGAAGGTTACGGTTCCTGCTACATTGATCGGTGTGCTGGTAGGCGCTTTCTGTTCGATGAAGGTCGGTAAGGAACTGGAGGATGATCCCGAATATCAGCGCCGGTTGAAGGAGGGAATGATTGAGGAAGTGACACAGGAAAGTACTCGTATCGAGAATCTTTCTAAAGCACGGATTTCCGTGCTGATCTTTCTTTTCGCTACATTTTTAATTGTGTTGTTTGGTTCCATCGATTCGCTTCGTCCCAGTTTTGAAGTAAACGGACAAGTAACCATGCTCAATATGCCTTCTATTATTGAAATTATCATGCTTAGTACGGCAGCTGTTATTCTTTTGGTATGCCGCATTGATGGAATCAAGGCTGTACAGGGAAATATATTCCCGGCAGGTATGCAGGCGGTGATTGCTATATTTGGTATTGCCTGGATGGGAGATACATTTATTGCCGGTAACCTGGAGCAGCTGAAAGGCTCGATAGAACAAGTCGTTCAAAGCATGCCCTGGCTGTTTGGTGTGGCTCTGTTTGTGATGTCCATTTTGTTGTATAGCCAGGCTGCGACCATTCGCGCGGTGGTTCCTCTGGGTATTGCCTTAGGTATTTCGCCGTTATTGCTTATTGCTTTGTTCCCTGCGGTGAATGGTTATTTCTTTATTCCTAACTATCCGACAGTCGTTGCAGCCATCAACTTTGACCGGACAGGAACAACACGGATTGGTAAATATATTCTGAACCATTCTTTTATGATGCCCGGACTGGTGTCAACCATTGTAGCAATCCTGGTAGGCCTGCTGTTGATTCAGGTTTTGTTCTGATTCTTCCGGTTATTCATTTCGAAGAAAGTATAAGGTCCCGTTTTCAGTTCTACCTTGTATGGAGCTGAGAACGGGACTTTTTTATCTTGTTTTGGGGATAAAGACAGAGAAATTTGCCTTTCGGAGGACAGGCAATAAATATTAATCGTACTTTTGCGGGCAGAAAACTTAAACTGTAGACACATGGAACCGATACAAAAAATTAATAAAGTAGAAGTCCGTAACCTGCAGATGGACGACTATGCCCAGCTGGCTCAGTCGTTTACCCGCGTGTATGCGGACAAGGATGTGTTCTGGACCAGAGAACAAATCAAGACGTTGATCACTATTTTCCCTGAAGGACAGATTGTAACTGTTGTCGATGACAAGATTGTCGGTTGTGCACTTTCCATTATTGTAGATTACGATATGGTAAAGGGAGATCACACCTACGCCAAAGTAACCGGCAATGAAACCTTTAATACGCACAATCCTAAGGGAAACATCCTGTATGGCATAGAAGTATTTATCCATCCCGATTACCGGGGACTGCGTCTGGCACGCCGTATGTACGAATATCGCAAGGAACTTTGTGAGAAGTTGAATCTGAAGGCGATCATGTTTGGCGGGCGTATTCCGAATTATTATAAATATGCCGATACGATGCGTCCCAAGGAATATATCGAAAAGGTACGTTCCCGTGAAATCTATGATCCGGTTCTGACTTTCCAGCTCTCCAATGATTTCCACGTACGCCGTGTGATGCGCAATTATTTGCCTAATGATGAGGAGTCCAAGCATTGTGCAACACTGCTTCAGTGGGATAACATCTATTATCAGCCGCCTACAGATTCGTATGTAGACAAGAAGACAACCGTGCGTGTGGGACTTGTCCAGTGGCAGATGCGTTCCTATCAGACTCTTGATGACGTGTTCGAACAGGTAGAGTTCTTTATTGATGCGGTGTCCGGTTATAAGAGCGATTTCGTGCTTTTCCCCGAATATTTCAATGCGCCGCTGATGGCGAAGTTCAATCACATGGGGGAGGCTCAGTCCATTCGTGCCTTGGCTCAGTACACCGAAGAAATTCGCGATCGTTTTATCAATCTGGCAATCAAGCATAACATTAATATCATTACCGGCAGTATGCCGTATGTAAAGGCAGAAGACAATGGCTTGTATAATGTCGGTTTCCTGTGCCGTCGTGACGGATCCTATGAAATGTATGAAAAAGTACATGTCACTCCGGACGAAGTGAAGAGCTGGGGATTGAGCGGAGGACGCATGGTGAAGACTTTCGATACGGATTGCGCCAAGATTGGTGTTCTGATCTGTTACGATGTGGAATTCCCGGAACTGTCCCGTCTGATGGCTGATCAGGGTATGCAGATTCTGTTTGTTCCGTTCCTTACCGATACACAGAACGGCTATTCCCGGGTACGTGTCTGCGCTCAGGCCCGTGCAATCGAAAACGAATGCTTTGTAGTCATTGCCGGAAGTGTCGGAAACTTGCCTCGCGTGCATAATATGGATATCCAATATGCTCAGTCCGGTGTGTTTACTCCTTGCGATTTTGGTTTCCCGACTGACGGAAAACGTGCTGAAGCCACGCCTAATACGGAAATGATTCTTGTATCAGATGTGGATCTTGATTTGCTGAATGAACTGCATACGTATGGAAGCGTGCGCAATTTGCGCGACCGTCGCAACGACTTGTATGAATTGAAGATGAAGAAATAATATCAGGTTGTCAGTTATAAGAATCCCCTTGTTCCGGTTTTGTTGCTGAAGCTGTATCTCCGAATTCGATTTACAGGATTCTGGAAATACAGTTTGAGAACAGGAACAAGGGGATTTTGCGTTGCGGACAATGTATAATAGTTGCGCTCGGCCGGTCTTTAATAGAGATTCTCGTTCCAGTCAAACAACCATTCCGCATCTTTCAGACGGGGATGATGTTTGTCTTTTTCCGAGAGAATGACCTTGTCTGCGGGAATCTGCCAGTCAATACCCAGATCGGGATCATCCCATGCAATGGCACCTTCGCTTTGAGGTGCATAGAAGTTGTCGCATTTATACTGGAAGACCACTTCGTCTGTCAGTACGCTGAAACCGTGGGCAAATCCGCGTGGAACGAAGAATTGACGGTGGTTTTCTCCCGTGAGTTCCACTTTCACGTATTGTCCGAAAGTAGGAGATCCGCGACGTATGTCAACGGCTATATCAAGTACGGCACCCTGAATGACACGTACCAGCTTGCTTTGTGTGAAAGGTGGCTTCTGGAAATGAAGTCCGCGCACTACTCCGTAAGACGATTTGCTTTCATTGTCCTGTACGAAATGGATTTCGCGTACCTCTTCATTAAAAGTGCGCTGGGAAAAAGATTCAAAAAAGTATCCTCGGTCATCTCTGAAGATTCGGGGCTCCAGGATAAGAGGGCCTTCGATAGAGGTTTTGATAATATTCATTCTGTTAATCCAGATTAGGTTTGTCTGTATGTTTTAGTTCATCAATCACTTTCAGCAGGTATTGTCCATACTGGTTTTTCAGCATAGGCTGAGCCAGCTCGCGCATTTTTTCTGCGGTAATCCATCCTTTCCGGTAGGCGATTCCCTCCAGACAGGCCACTTTCAGTCCCTGCCGTTTCTCGATCACTTCGATATAAGTGGATGCTTCAGCCAGTGAGTCGTGCGTACCCGTATCCAGCCAGGCAAAGCCGCGTCCCAGTGTCTGTACCTTCAGTTCGCCGTCGGCCAGGAAACGCTGGTTGACCGAAGTGATTTCCAGTTCGCCGCGTGCCGAAGGTTTGATGCTTTTGGCTACTTCCACGACCTTGTTCGGATAGAAATACAGTCCGGTTACCGCATAGTTTGATTTGGGGTGTTGCGGCTTTTCTTCGATGGACAGGCAGTTGCCGTCCTTGTCAAATTCAGCTACGCCGTAGCGTTCCGGGTCACTTACCCAGTAGCCGAATACCGTTGCTTTCTGTTCTTCTTCAGCCATGCGGACAGCTTCGCGCAGCATGACGGTGAAGCTGTTGCCGTGGAAGATGTTGTCACCCAGAACCAGACAGGCTGCATCGTTGCCGATGAACTGTTCTCCGATGAGGAAAGCCTGTGCCAGTCCGTCAGGAGAGGGCTGCTCTGCATATTCAAAGCGTACGCCGAAGTCACTGCCGTCGCCCAGCAGCCGGCGGAATCCCGGCAGGTCGTGCGGGGTAGATATGATAAGTATCTCGCGGATACCGGCCAGCATCAGCACCGATATCGGATAATAAATCATGGGCTTGTCGAAGATGGGGAGTAATTGCTTGGAAACTCCTTTGGTGATGGGGTAAAGGCGTGTGCCTGAACCTCCGGCTAAAACAATACCTTTCATTGTCGTTCAGAATAAAAATGATTTATGTATACAAAGAAAGAAAGTTTTTTGTAAAGAGACAAAGTTTTCTGCCGGAAACTCAGGGTTTGACGAAATTTCCTTATTTTTGTCCGGAGAATAAAAAAATGACTGAATGGACAAGAAACACTTTTTGGTTGCGGCAATGTGTCTGATGGCTCTTGCCGGATGTACACAGAAAACCGAACTCCCCGAGAATCCGAAGGATCAGGAGGAATACCGGGATGCACAGGGAAACAGCTGGATTTACAATGCCATGCTGATGCGTTGGGCTTTGATGCCTTCTCTGGCCAATGGCCTGACCACGACTCATTACTATTATCCCAAGTCCGGTTCGTGGACCGATGCAAACGGAACTCGTGTTCATGCTCCTGAGGGCGTCAAGGTACGCACGTCGGCAGCTTCGGGTGCGAAATCCAGCGGAAAGGTGTTCGGCACAACGCATCGTTCGGGCAGTGTGCATGCATAAGGAAAGGAGTATGTATGGAGAGAGTACCTGTTGTACCCCGTTCCGGCTATCGGGAGAAAATTGAAGCTTTGGGATTTGATTTCCATGGCGATTACTGGCGCGAGGAAGCATGCTATCATTTTACGGCCCGTGAGATAGAGCAGCTGGAAACGGCTACTGCTGAGGCTTACCGGATGTATTGTGAGGCTGCTGCTTATCTGATAGAAGAAAAGCCGGAGTGGATGGAACGTGCGCTCGGACTGCCTCGTGAAGTATGCGAGCGGATCCGTGATTCCTGGGATGCCGATGAACTCAGTCTTTATGGCCGTTTTGATTTTCTGCTCGACCGGAATGGAATTCCGAAGATTCTGGAGTTTAATGCCGATACACCGACTTCCTTGCTGGAAGTATCCGTGATCCAATGGCAGTGGAAGGAAGATGTCTGTCCGCAGTATGACCAGTACAACGGCATTCACGAAGGACTGGTGCAATCGTGGAAGGATATTTTCCCGGAAGGAGGAGCGATACATTTTGCCGGTGTGCTGGATAACTCAGAAGATACGGGCACGCTGCAATATCTGGCCAGTACGGCCATGGAAGCGGGCTTTTCGACCCGTGTACTCGATATGAATGATCTGGACCTGCAAGACGGCATTTTTCATGATCCCAGCGGAGATGTAGTGAAGCGTTGCTTTAAATTGTATCCCTGGGAATGGATGGCCGATGAAAGTCCTGCCGGATGTCTGGCTGACGTAACGTGGGTTGAACCTGTCTGGAAGCTGGTCATGTCAAATAAGGCTATTCTTTGTACCCTGTTCGAACTGTTTCCCGATTCTCCTTATGTACTGCCTTGTTACCTGTCCCGTCCCCAGTCGGGCTTATATTGCAAGAAGCCTGTCTTTTCACGCGAAGGACATAATGTAAGTATGCTGGAGATTCACGATTGGGAAGAGCGGATCCGCTTGCCGGAGACGGAAGGGGAATACAATACAGGAGCTTATGTTTATCAGCAATATGTGGAACCGACCGTCTATCAGGGCCGTTATCCGGTGATCGGTTCCTGGATTGTGGGGGGCGAGCCGGCGGGAATCGGTATTCGCGAAAACCGTTCCGAGGTAACGGATAATCTTTCAGAATTTGTTCCCCATATCATTGTCGGCTAATATGTTTCGGGCTTTGAAAAAACGTTTCGGCGTTTTCATTAAAAGCCCGAATTCTTTTGCTTAAAACGTCCCGACGTTTTTAAAAAAGCCCGAGGCCTTTCATTTGTTCTCCGGTTTCCTGTCAGATTATTGGGCCTGTTGGATGATGATCCGTTAATCTATTTTACACAACTGTAAAGTTTCGTTACACTTGCAGACCGTGCCAGGAATTATAATCTTCCGATGATCAGCAGATTATATTTCTGGCACGGTCGTTGTTTCCTGTAAGGTAGAAAATGGACATATGATGAAAAGAAAAATAATGATTTGGACAATAGGAATGGGGCTGAGTGCGGCAGTGATGGCACAGGAACCTTTGTCACTGCATGCCTGCATGGAATATGCAGTGGCACATTCCACGAAGAAAATCATACAGGACGCTTCTTATGCCGATGCGCTGATTGAAAGAAGGGATGCAATTCTGAAGGCTTTTACTCCGACCGTTTCTGCGGGAACTTATGCTTACAGTAACTTCGGGCGTGCAGTCGATCCGGAAACAAATACTTACATCAGCAGCACTTCCTTCAACAATGGTTATTCGGTCAGTGGAAGCATTACTTTGTTTGATGGCTTTTCTGCCTTGAACAACATCCGGATTTCCAACATTGCTGTGAAGATGGGGATTTCCGAAGAACAGAAAGTTGAGGATGAAATCTGTCTGGCTGTGATGGAAGCTTACTATAATGTATTGTTCCATTCCCAGATGGTAGCTGTAATGAAATCACGGATAGAGGAAGCCCGTGAAAACGTAACTCTGGTAAGGAGAAAACTGGAGCTCGGACAGAAAGGACGTGCTGATGTGGTGCAGATGGAAGCGGATCTGGCTGACCGGGAATATCAGCTGATCAACTCCATGAACCAGCGGGAAGATGCCTTGCTTTCCCTGAAAGCTCTGATGCTCTGGCCGATGGAAGATACACTGGCTGTAGATATGTCGGCAGTAAAGGAACCGTTTACCGGAACAGATAACTGCCTGGAGTCGGTGGCGGAAATAGCCGGATTTGCCCGTGAGAATCATCCTTCAGCCCGCATTGCCAAAGGAAAGATGGAGCAGGCCCGTTATGAACTGAAAACAGCCCGCTGGCAGTTTCTTCCTTCTCTGTCACTGAGCGGGGGATGGTCGACCAGCTATTATACTTATCCCGGGCGGACGGATTATACAGCAGTTCCTTTTGCTTCCCAATTCCGGAACAATGGAGGTGAATATGTTCAGTTGAGTTTGTCGTTTCCTTTGTACGACCGGCTTTCCCGCTTCTCCAGCCTGTCTAAAAAGAAGAACGGTCTGCGGCGTATGCAGGCCGAATATGAACAGACCTTACACGATATTGAGTCGGAAGTAACCCGGGCTGCACAGGACAGTCAGGGAGCTCTGGCTGCATTCTTTCAGGCAGAGAAACGCTCGATGGTACAGGAAGAGGCCTATCGCCTGAATGAGAAAAAGCTGATGCAGGGACTGATTTCTCCGATAGAATTCCGGACAGTCCTGAATGATTATCTGAATGCACAGGCAGAACTGCTGAATGCCCGTTTCCAGTATCTGCTGAAAAGCAGCGTAGTCAAGTATTATCAGGGAATCAGTTATTTGAATCAATAAAATACAGATACTTATGGATCGGAAAATAGAATCAAAAAAAGGAATAGCACAATTGTTCAGTAAAAAGAAACTTCCTTACTGGCTGGGGGGACTGGTGGTTGTCTTCGTAGCTTATCTCCTGTTGCGGAGCGACTTGCGTACCTTTCGGGTCAATGCTGACACGCTTACGGTCAGTGAAGTGATTTCGGGTGAGTTCAACGATTATATCCGGGTGAGCGGGCAGGTACAGCCGATGACGACCATTCAGGTCAGTCCGTTGGAGTCGGGAGTCGTACATGAGATTTTTCTGGAAGAAGGAGCGCAGGTTAAAGCTGGCGATAAGATCCTGGAGCTGAAGAACGAAAATCTGGATATGCAGATTCTGAACTCGGAAGCAGATCTGGCCGAGAAGGAAAACCTGTTGCGGAATACGCTGATTTCCATGGAGCAGGAAAAACTGAGTGTACATCAGGAAATGTTGCAGCTGGAAACAGATGTCAAGCGAAACCGCCGGGCCTATGAAGCCCAGAAGCAGCTTTATCAGGAAGAGCTGATTGCCAGGGAAGAATATCTGCGGGCAGAAGAGGACTATGATCTGGCGAAAAGCCGGCTGGAACTGGTGAAGAACCGGGCCGTTCAGGACAGTCTGTACCGGAATATTCAGGTGAAGCAGATGCAGGAAAGTCTGAGTAACATGCGGGTGAACATGCAGATGATACGCCGTCGCAAGGAACATCTGATTCTTACGGCACCTATTGACGGCGAGCTGGGACTGCTGGATGTCGTTCTGGGGCAGTCCGTTTCTTCCGGCATGAAGATCGGACAGATCAATAACCTGAGTAGTTATAAAATCGAGGCTCAGATTGATGAACATTACATCGACCGGGTAATGCCCGGACTGGAGGCTCAGTTTGAACGTCAGGATGAATCATATCAGGCAGTGATCCGGAAAGTCTATCCGGAGGTGAGAGACGGTAAATTCAAGGCCGATTTCAAGTTCGACGGCACACTTCCGGAAAATATCCGTACCGGACAGACGTACAGTCTGAACTTGCAGTTAGGACAGCCGGAGGAAGCGGTAATGATTCCCCGGGGCACTTTTTACCAGAAAACCGGTGGGCGTTGGATTTATGTCGTAACCGAAGATGGCTCGAAAGCCTATAAGAGGGAAATCCGTATCGGAAGGCAAAATCCTCAGTATTACGAGGTACTGGAAGGGCTTGAGCCGGGTGAGGAGGTGATTACTTCCGGTTATGATAATTTGGGAGACAATGATTGCCTGATATTGAAACGATAAAAAATGAATAATGTAGAACGAATTAATAAAATGACAATTATGATTAAAGTAACAGATCTTAGTAAAATTTTCCGTACAGAAGAAATTGAAACAACAGCATTGAACGGTGTGTCCTTCGAAATCAAGGAAGGTGAATTTGTAGCCATCATGGGACCTTCCGGGTGTGGCAAGTCTACTTTGCTGAATATTCTGGGACTGCTTGACAATCCTTCGGGCGGAAGTTATGAACTGATGGGACAGGAAGTGGCTAAGTTGAAGGAACGGGACCGTACGAGATTCCGTAAAGGAAACATCGGTTTTGTGTTCCAGAGTTTTAATCTGATTGATGAACTGAACGTATTTGAGAATGTGGAGCTTCCCCTGAAATATCTGAATATAGGAGCCGGCGAACGGAAACGGCGGGTTACGGAAATCCTGAAGCGGATGAATATCAGTCACCGTGCCCAGCATTTCCCTCAACAGCTGTCCGGTGGTCAGCAGCAGCGTGTGGCAATTGCGCGTGCCGTCGTTTCAAATCCCAAACTTGTACTGGCCGATGAACCTACCGGTAATCTTGATTCCAGGAACGGTAAGGAAGTTATGGATTTGCTGACGGAACTGAATTCGGAAGGAACGACCATTGTGATGGTAACTCACTCACAGAAGGATGCCTCGGTGGCTCAGCGTACAATTAATCTGTTTGACGGGCAGATTGTCAGTGATGTCAGAAATGAACTGTAAAAGACTTGAGTTATGAAGAAGAGAAACTGGATATTGAAAGTCTTCTCGCTAGGGGTCGGTCTGGCAATTGGCTGTGTCTTGATTGCCAAAGTATGCTTTGAATCCGCGTATGATAGCTTTTATAAAGATATAGACCGGATTTATATCATCAAGACCGGAGTTTCCAGGCAAGGAGCAGTAAATGATTTTAATCAGATTAGTGGTGGAGTTGCACCCGGATTCAAACAATATGTACCCGGTGTGGAATATGCAACCCGCACGACTTTCTTGTTTGAAAGCGATAAATACTATACGGAAGACAGGCGGCAGGTTTCCGGCAAACTGGTTCTGGCGGATACTTCTTTTTTCCATGTATTCGACCGGAATATTCTGGAAGGAGATCCGGTTCAGGTCCTGTCGCAACCACGAATGGCGATGGTAAGCCGTTCGTTTGCCGAGAAGATGGGAGGCATTGATAAAGCTGTCGGACAAGTTCTTTATAACGAAGATGCTTCCGGCTGGAAATTTACGGTCGGTGGTATTTATGAAGATTTCCCGGAAAATGGAAGCATGAATTGCGATCTGTTGCTTTCCATGGCATCATATGATAAATGGAGCCGGGAGAATTGGTTGGGAAACGACCGCTATGTCGGTTTTGTCAAGTTGGAAGAAGGAGTTGATCCGTCTTCCCTGACGGATGCGATCCATTCAATGCAGGAAAAGAACCAGCCTTTGGAAGAACTGGAAAAAAGCGGGAGTAAGATCTGGTATTATCTGTCGGCTTTTGATAAGCTGCATACTTCCGATCCGCAGGTGCGGAATATGATTGTCATTCTTTCGATTGTTTCGTTGGTTCTGCTTCTGATTTCGTTGATGAATTATATCCTCATCACGATCTCGGAAATGGTAAGCCGGTCGAAAGAGATTGGAGTTCATAAATGTTATGGTGCAGGCCGCTGGGATATCTATAAGATGTTGTGTAAAGAAACGATGAAAGTGTTGCTGATGGCACTGGGGTTCTCCGCAGTTCTCGTTTGGGCTGCCAAACCATTGGTTGAAGATTTGCTGGGAGCGAGTCTGAGAGCTCTCTTCATTCCTGAAACCATTGGCGTATTGATCGGAGTCATATTCCTGTTGTTTCTGGTTTCTACGATTGTTCCCGGTTATTTGTATGATAAGATTCCGGTCGGTGTAGCTTTCCGGAATTACAGGGAGAACAAGCGGAAATGGAAACTGGCCCTGTTGTGGGTACAGTTTGCGATCAATGTCTTTCTGGTGTGCTTCATGTTTGTCATTGCTGCCCAATACGACAAGGCTTTGAACGACAGACCGGGATATACTTATGAGAATGTTCTTTATTATAATGTCCGGGGTGTGGATCAGTTACAGGCGAGCCGAAGCATTGCTGCTATTTTGTCGAATCCGGAAGTGGTTGATGTGGAACGCTGTTACGGGCTTCCTTTCGATTATTGTTCGGGAAATAATATTTATCTGCCGGGGGATGATCGGGAATTGTTTAATATTGCCGACCAATATGCCGGAACGAAAGGATTTTTCGATTTCTTTGAGATTCCGATGCTGGAAGGACGTGTACCGGAGACTATTCAGGAAGTCGCTGTAAGCCGGAAGTTCGTAGAGAAGATGAAGGAGTTTGCCGACTGGAAGGACGGTGCGATAGGTAAAGAAATTTATGTAACGGAACATTCTGATTCATCGGGGATGAACCAGGGAATTCTGACAATTACAGGAGTCTATGAAGATTACCGGATCGGATTGTTGACGCGTAATGATGAACGTCCCAGCATCCGGTTTACGGCAGATCCGGAGCTGTATGCAGATTTTATGCCTTATGTATTAATCAAGGTAAAACAGCTGACTCCTGAAGTCATATCGGAAATCCAGAAAGATGTACAGAAGGAAATTACCGGAAAAGATATAGAAATATTTTCGTACAAGCAGGTGATGCAAAGCATGTATGACGATAACCGGAAGATGAAGAATACAATTCTGATCGGCAGTCTCTTTTCTATTGTAATAGCTTTCCTGGGCCTGATCGGCTATATCCGTGATGAATCGCAACGGAGAAGTAAGGAAATTGCTATCCGTAAGATCAATGGAGCTACCTCTTCAGAAATTCTTTCTCTTTTTGTCAGTGAAATCATGAAGTGGGTACTGGCAGCAGCCATAGTGGGTGACCTGGCTGCGTATTATGTTTCCGGTTTGTGGCTGGAGCAATTCTCCGAGAAGGTGACTGTTTCGTTGTGGTATCTGCTGGCTGCCGATCTGATCGTTGCGTTGATTGTAGCCGTCACCGTGGTGATAAACAGTTTGCAGATCACCCGTGCCAATCCGGTCCTTTCGCTGAAGAGTGAATAATTTGTTTGTGTTATCTGTAAAATTTGTCTTACAATGAAAAAAGTAGTCTTGATACTATGGTTATTGGTCTTGGGGAATATAGGTATGAAAGCTGAATTCAGTCATATCGTCCGGGTTGATAAAAAAGTAAGTGAATTGAAAGATACGATTGATTTATCATCTCCATTAGGTGCATTTACAGCGTCTGCTTATATGCAGGTGAAGGGAAATGATTCTGTTTGCTTTGATAAAATCTATACATTCCGCTTTTGTCCGTTGGGCAAAAGTTATCAAAACCGTAAAGTACAGCCAGAAGTAAAAGAGGAAATATTGAACCGGGAAGTGAAGCAGGTCGTCTACTACAATGATTCTGTTGCAGGGGTGATTTCCACATTTGAGGGCTGGGGAGATGAATATGGGTATATGCTGACCGGTTCGGTCTTTGAGAATGGCAGATGGGTAAATGCCGGAGAACAACCTGTGAAATCGATTGAGGAAGGTCAGCTCTGGTTAAAGGAAAAGTTGGCTCCTACTTTAGACCGGTATGCGAAATATACTTCTCGTATCTCGCATGTTTCAACAGATACGACGGCCTTTATCCGTTATATCCAGTCACATGGCCGGGAGCCGGAAGAATTCCTTTTGGAAGCCTTGAAGCAACATCGGATTGTTCTATATGGAGAACATCATTTTTATAAGCCTTCCTGGGATCTGATGAAACGCCTGATCCGGAAACCTGAGTTTCCGGAGACCGCCGGGACTGTTTTCCTGGAGATGAAAACAGGGAATCAGGCCCGTATCAATCAATTCATGAATGGAGAAAAGCTGGACAGACAATTGCTTTTGGATATTCTGGGCGGTGATTATCAGTATGGCTGGAATGATAAAGGAATGTATGAGTTCCTGATAGCTCTTTGGGAGGTTAATCAAAAATTATCTCCGGCAAAGAAAATACGGGTCATCTTTCCTGATTTTGGTCTGTCATGGCTGGATATTCAAACAGAGGATGATGTTAAACGCTGGGAAAGATATACATTTCAGGATCGGGATACCTGCATGGCTGATATGACCGAGAAGATAATTCGGGAAAATCAGGACTCACGGGGACACTTGTTTATAGTGGGCGGTAATCATGCCTGCAAACATGCCAATGGCGTTCCGAGTCTGGGTAATCTTCTGAAGCAGAAATTTTCAGACGAAGAAGTGTATGCTGTAAAACTTCATACGGTATGGGGTGATAACTCGGGCAATGTCTTTGGAAAAGTGAGGAAAGGTTTGTTTGATTTTGTCTTTCGGATGAATGGAAACAAGCCGGTGGCCTTTGCTCTGGCCGATTCTCCTTTTGGACGTGAGCCATGTGATTTTGAGCTGGAGTATCAGGGTGTTCCCATTGCCGGTACGTTTGAGGAGAATTTTGATGCTTATGTTTTTCTTCAGCCGCTGGAAATGGATAAAGTCGGATATTTTCTGGTAGAAGAAATGTACACGGACTCGTTTGTTGATGAAATAAAGCGCAGATGTAAATTGTCAGGAGATAAATATCCATATAGAGGATTACGGTTGGAAGACTTCACGAAAGAATGGAGAATTAACCAGCTTAATGGGATAAAGGATGAAAAGAGATATCCTATGTTTGAATAACTTTTTCAAGAAGCGGGCAACACAAACGAACTATATATAAATGAACAGCCTTATGGAAATATATAATAACATCAAAACCTTGGTCCGGAAATATCCGATACCGGTTATACTTAATATAATGGGTCTGGTACTGGCTTTTACAGCTTTCATCATGATTATGGCTTATGTCCGTTTTGAATGGAATTTTGACAGATGTTATCCGAAATCGGATTGTATCTTCAAAGTGGATATGCCGAAAGTTTCTTTCTTCCGTTCCATTCTTCCAACGGGCTATGCCGAGTCGATTATCCATTCTTCGGCTCATGTGAAAGCGGGCACTATGTTTTGTCCGTATGGGGGTGAGGCTTATCTGACAGTGACGGAGGCTGATGGTAACCGGGAAGGCTATAAACATAAAGTGAATCTGGTGAGTCCTGATTTTTTCGATGTCTTTGGTATCGAAGTGCTTGAAGGCTCCCGTGATGCTTTGTTGAAACCGAATCAGCTGGTGATTCCTGAAAGTCTGGCTAAAAGGATGTTCGGGGAAGAATCACCTGTCGGCAAACCGGTGCGGATGGAGTCGAAGTCGGCTTATTTTCTGCAGCTTTCCGACTGGCAGGTGGGAGCAGTTTATAAAGACGTGCCTGGCAATACCCAGTTGGATAACAATATTCTGGCTCCTATACCGGAATCTTTATTGGGATCATTCGACTGTTCCAATTTTGTCTGCTATTTACGTCTGGATGATCCGGAAAATGCTTTACTGGTAGAAGATGAGTTTAACCGGAAGTTTGATTTTACCCGCTATCCTTATCTTAGCCCAATTCATCTGACTGCGCTTCAGGATATTTACTTTAATGAACACGAGATAGAGACTCAAGTGTTTAAATTGGGCGACCGTATGCAGAGTTATTTATTGATTATTATTGCGGTTCTGATAGTCTTTGTGGGAATGTTCAACTTTATCAACTTTTATATATCTCTCATGCCTTTGCGGTTGCGTGGAGTCAATACGCGGAAGATTTTGGGAGCAACGGTTGGAATGCTTCGTTTGGAACAGGTGCTGGAGGTGGGCTGCATAGTCGGGCTGACCAGTCTGGTAGCTGTCGGATTAAGTTTTCCTGCTTCCGGATGGTTTGTCGGGTTGGGTATTATCCAGGAACCGGTTTCGATGGAAAGTGACGGGTGGCTTTGTGCGGTTACTGTATGCGGGGCTTTGCTGGTAGGGATGGTAGCAGGTCTTTATCCTGCTTATTTTGTGACATCTTTCCCGACGGCTCTGTTGCTGAAAGGAAACTATGGCTTGACACCTTCTGGCCGGAGAATCAAAAGCGTTCTTTTGGTAATTCAATATGCCATTGCATGTTCATTAATGGTTTTCATAGCCTTTGTTTATTTGCAGAACCGGATGATGATGCATTCCAGTACGAAGTTTGACCAGGATCAGTTGGCGATCGTTGAACTGACAAGTGAGATGGCCGGGAAGCAGAGTTCCTGGTTGCAGGAGACACTGCGGCAGTATCCGGAGGTAGAAGATGTGGCTTTTGCAACTGAATATGTCGGTGGGCAGGATTCTTATTCTACCTGGGGAATGAAATGGAAAGGTGAGGAGGCTGAAACTTATCGGATCTGGTGCTCTCCGAATTTCTTTGATGTGATGGGAATCCGCATTATCAAGGGACGTAATTTTACCGGTGACACGGATTCAGGATATATCATCAATGCTTTTTTGCGCGATCATTATGGAGTCGGTATCGGTCCTCTCAGCGACCTGGATGGAGAGATTGTCGGCATTTGTGAGGAAGTGGCATTTACTTCGGCCCGGAAGGAGAAAGTTCCGATAGTCTTTTCTGTATCATCCTCTTCTTCGCATAATTTGCCGATCGTTTACATCCGGCTGAAAAAAGGTTTTGATGCCGTAACAGCCGTGACACATATCCGGCAGACGGTTGCCAGAATGGATGCAGCTTATCCGGTGGAAGTTAAATTCTATGATCAGTTGCTGAATTCTCTCTATCAGAGGGAAGTCCGGTTCGGGACCATCCTTTTATGTTTTTCCTTGCTGGCGGTTGTTCTGTCACTGGTCGGCGTGTTTGCTTTGGTAATTTTTGACATATATTACAAGCGGAAGGAAATTGCTTTGCGGAAAGTGTTTGGAGCTGAATTTACCGATATTATAGGCTTAGGTCTTAAACCTTATTTCTGGCTTGTCTGTATCGCTTTTGCGCTGGCACTTCCTTTTTCATGGTGGATGGTTTCCGACTGGTTGGGCAACTTTGCCTTCCGCATACCGGTTACGCCTGTTGTCTTTATCCTGATTTTTATTCTGATGCAGATCCTTACGGCAGTGCTTGTGTCTGTGATGTATGCTACGATAGCCCGTGAAGTACCGCGTGACAGTCTTTCTGCTGAATAGTATACATATAAGGTGGGGAAGCCGCTTGCCCTATGCTGTAATCCGATCATTCTAATTGGTAGTAGAGTAATAAAGTTAAAAGGAAAAGAAACAAAAGACGATGAGGATTATCTGAAAATTCCTATTTTTGAAAGATAAAAAGAGAAACAGACCATGATGAATAAAGGAAAGATATTGGTTGTAGATGATAATTCAGGTATTCGGGCAGCCTTGAAGATTTTATTGCCCAAATATTTTAATGCAGTGGAACTGCTTGCTTCTCCGGCGGCAATTCATGCATGTTTGCGTGATTTCCGTCCGGATGTAGTTCTGCTGGACATGAACTTTGAGACTGATACCAATACGGGAAACGAAGGATTATTCTGGCTTTCGGAAATCAAGCGGATCAGTTCGCAGACCGAGGTGGTACTTTTTACTGCTTATGCGGATATTGCCTTGGCGGTGGAAGGAATGAAGCGGGGTGCTTTTGATTTTATTGTGAAGCCGTGGGACAATGAGAAACTGGTTTCCGTGTTGCAGGCTGCATGCGATAAGGTGGTTCAAAAATCCGGGAAGACCGGAAAAACTGTTGCTAAAGAAACGGAATCTTCCGCTGTGGCGAAAATGTATTGGGGAGAAGGACCGGTTATGTCCGGAATCCGCCGTACGGTGGAAAAGATTGCTCCAACGGAAGCCAGTGTCCTGATTACCGGCGAAAACGGAACCGGAAAAGATGTGCTGGCAGCAGAAATTCACCGTTTGTCTGACCGGGGGCTGAAGCCGATGGTTTGTGTCGATGCCGGAGCGATTACTGAAACATTATTTGAAAGTGAACTGTTCGGACATGTAAAAGGTGCTTTTACTGATGCATATGCCGATCATGTGGGAAAGATGGAACAGGCGAACGGAAGCACACTCTTCTTGGATGAGATCGGAAATATTCCTTTGCACCTTCAGGCGAAACTGCTTCGGGTTCTCCAGAACCGTTCGGTAACGAAAGTAGGAGATACACATCCGGTACCGGTTGATATCCGGCTGATTTGTGCGACGAATAAGAATTTGGAGGAAATGGTGCGCAATGGAACATTTCGTGAAGACCTTTATTATCGCATCAATACCATTCGTCTTGAATTGCCGCCGTTGCGTGAGCGGCAGGATGAAATTCTTCCACTGGCGAAACTCTTCATAGCCCGTTATGCAGAGAAATATCATCGTCCGGTGACAGGAATGACCGGTGCGGCGGAAAAACTTTTGGTTTCCAGCCGTTGGAACGGAAATATCCGGGAACTTCAGAACGGTATAGAGAAGGCGGTTATTCTGGCTGATGGGGAGTTGCTGGATGTGGTGGATTTTCATTTGTCTTCATCTCCAGTTTCCGAATCGGAGGCTTCCCAAGGCGAAGAGACTCTCGAAATGGTGGAAGAAAGAGCGATCCGGGCCGCAATGAGCCGTTTTAACGGAAACCTGACGCATGTGGCAAAGTCACTTAATATAAGTCGTCCTACGTTGTATGCAAAACTGAAGAAGTACAATATCTGATATGAATAGTCCGACACTTATACTTATTCTTCTGGCCGTCGCTGTGGTTTCGGCTATAGTTTCCAGAGCTTATTTTCTCCGGAGGATTTATCGTAAACTGAATTATATGCTGGATGCTTTGGAAGACAAGGAGACGAATTTTCATTTCAGCGAAGAGAAGTTCTGGTATCGCCGTTTTAACCGGACATTGAATCGGATTCATGTTTTGTACGACCGGGAGCGTCAGGAAATAGCCGAACAGGAAAAGTATTATGGTTGGATGCTGGAGCAGGTACATACTGGAATTGTTGTGGTGGAGTTGTCTGAGAAGCGGAAAGGGCAGGTGGTTTACAGCAATTCGTCGGCCCTGAATCTGCTGGGACTGGCTACATTGAGCCATGTTCGCCAGCTGCGGTCTGTAAGTGCAGAACTGGAAGATGCTTTCTGGAAAGTCTCTTCCAATAGTGAACAGCGAAGTCTGTTTTATAACGAACAGGGAAAAATTGCAGTGTCTATTTCAGCATCGGAAGCCTTGCTTCAGGGGGAGCGGGTGAAAATTATAGCTCTGAATGATATTACGGGGGAGATGGTACACAATGAAGAACTTTCATGGAACAGGCTGATCCGGGTACTTACACATGAGATTATGAATACGGTAACTCCGATTGCTTCATTGAGTCATACTCTCTCGCAGGAAGTGGGAGATACGGACCGGTCAGACCGGATCGACTGGAAAGAATTGAAACTGGGACTGGATACCATAGCCAGTTCGTCTGACGGTTTGATTAAATTTGTCAATACGTACCGGAGTCTGACCCATGTTTCAGCACCTATCAAGAAACCTTTTTTCGTACGCGAACTGATTGATAAGGTGGAACATCTTACGCGGGAGTCTGTTCATCAGGCTGGGGCTGTTTTTCTGTATGAAGAAAAATCTGATGACATCCTTTTGTATGCCGATGAGAATCAGCTGTCGCAGGTTTTTGTCAATCTGGTGAAAAATGCCTTGCAGGCTGGAGCAACCAAAATAAAGATTACGGCAGAAATTGATTTTGCCGAAACGATAAAGATTGCTGTTTCAAACAATGGCCGGCCGATCAGTGCGGAGAGTCAGGAAGAAATTTTCGTTCCGTTCTATACAACCAAGCAGGAAGGCACCGGTATCGGTCTGAGTCTTTCCCGGCAGATTATGCGTTTGCATAACGGTACGCTGACACTTGCACGCAGCGATCAGCGGATGACTACTTTTCTCTTACATTTCAAATAAAATACAGATATAAAAAAGATACTCCCGGCAATCTCTATTGCCAGGAGTATCACAACACAAAAACTAAACTAGACATAGCTTTATAAATATAGTCTTATGAGTTGATAATCTGGCTGATAGAAGCGTTTTTGGATTGTTGTCCGACAATAAAACGGAAAAAATCACCTAGTTTTTGTCAATATTTAAGTACGTGAGGGAGTTTAATACCTCATCTATAAATATTGATCGATAGTGGGGACATTCCAGGACTCCTTTTTGCTTTGCTTCCCTGTACACCTTTGAGAATAGCTTTGCTTTCTCACGATCGGTTACCGGTATTTCTTCGATGGGTGTCGTCAGGAACCTGCATCCCCAACCCTTGCAGGTCGGGGAGAGCTGGCAATGGTGATTGCCAGAATGCAGGCATGAGCATGTTTGTATATGCAAATTCATTATTCTTTTGTTTCGTACATATCAATAGCTTTGAAGTAATCGTCTGTATATTGGAATAGATCGTCAAGGCTTTCGATAGCATGTTTTATATCTTTCTTATTTTCGTCAATGGTTGCTACATATTTTGTTGCTGTGTTAAAGTACATACGGCAGATTGGTTTGCGGTTATTGTCATCAAGTAATACACTAAAGTAAGTTTGTGCATCACGATATGCAATTCTTGATACATCTACTTTCTGACGGCAGATAGCTTGAATGATGCGATATGCTTCGAGCTCTTCCTCTGTGGTTACGATTTTTGATTCAGCTTGTGTTTCCACTTGTACTTCTGCTGTGGTTTCTTCTTTAGGTTGTACTTCTGGTTTAGCATCACTAACTGTTAAAGCTCCTTTTAGCCGTTCGTTGATAATATCATTGATGTGGGATGATATGGCACGTTTTACCAATGGGGTAAATTGTTCAACTACATTCTGAAGCATACGTCCGTCATATACTTTGGTGGCAAACATTTTCACGAAATCTGCACTTGGATTTGAAAACTCGTTTTGTATAATAGTTTTGAGTTCTCCCATATACTTTAATTCACTTGCGGAACTTAGTATGTTATCTATATCAAAGTATGACTTATGGAATTTTTTGAGCTCTTCAATCTGGTTATCACGAAGGTCTGTTATGTCAACTTCCAGGAATGGTTTATCATCCATGATATTGGGCTCTTTGAGATCTGTATAAAAGCGGTAGATAATTCCGTTTGTGAGAAGCCCGAATTTTGCTTTTGACACATTGAAATAACGAAGTAATTGGTTGTCATGTATGTTTAGGTCTTGTTTCCAATGTTTGCACTCAATTAAAAGAATTGGTTGCTCATCTTTCATGATGGCATAGTCAATCTTTTCTCCTTTTTTTGTGCCAATATCACAAGTCATTTCTGGAATGACTTCGAGAGGGTCAAATACATCGTATCCTAATGCATTTATAAAAGGCATAATAAATGCATTTTTAGTAGCTTCTTCTGTTTGAATGTTTTCTTTCAGCTTTTCAACTCTGTCTGCAAGCTGTTTGATAGCGTCTTTAAAGTCCATAGTTTTAAATTTTAGTTATCTTCTTCTCGGTCTTTGTAGTTCAATAACATTAAATATCTGCTTCACGTCGGCAAGGTTGATGACTTTATCCGGATACATAGAGTTCAAAGAGTGGATCGTGATAGTGTGGTTCTCGACATCATGATCAATGATACGCTTCACTAAAATTCCTTCTGTATGCACGATAACGAAATCCCACTTTCTGATGTGTAATTTGCTATCCACCCATAGGTGTGGTTGTATTTCCCGGCATAGCAGGCGGTCACCTTCCAGAATGGCATCCTCTGTTCCATCGTTCATACTGTCTCCTTTCACTTCAAATGCAACGTAGTGCCCTTGTGCTTCATGGTCTACGATGTAGGGGATGGTAGGCAGAGTCGCCATGTATGCTGCATCTGCATATCCAGAGAGGTATCCGGCTTGTGCGTATTGGCTCACGAGTGGTACACGCAATATGATTGGTTCGTCAATGAGGGATGCTTCGTCTGATAGTTGGTTAGGCGTGTTCAGCATTTCACCTTCTCCCGTAAGTAACCAAGTCAAATTGAATTGTCCATATTTGCTTATTATGTCATTGGCAAGGGAAGAAGAAATTTTTTTCACTTTCCCTTTTTGTAGGTCAAAGATGCGCTGATATTTCACTCCAATACTTTCCGCAAATGTTGGAGCTTTTAAATTCAACTCTTCTAAAACTTTATTTATAATTTCTTGTCCTGTCATATAAGAAGTTTCTTATATTTGTATTGAATTTCAAAATCTATATTGTTATGCGCAAATCGAGAATTCTCAAAGCCCATCAAGTATTATTGTCTCTAGAAGAACTTAGGTCAAGTGTTGTCACTATTGCCAACCTATCTAATCCTTTCGTAACGGATGATTACGAGAAGGAACTGTTTAATAGGCTGACGAGTGTAGAGACATCTATTCAAGATATTTTAAAAGGTCTTCGCTCATCTTATTCTCAAGAACAAAGTGCTGAATAACAGCCTTGATGTACTCCTTGTTATAGTCTGCAACCAAGCGTGGTTCACCTGTAATGAATGTCTCAAGCTCTACTGCAAGACTTTTATATCGTTGGATATCATCAGACTTATCTTTTATGCGTGATAAAAGTTTGATTTCGTCTTTTAAGTATTCAATTAACTCTATCAAATCCATCTTCTGGCATTTTTCGACAAGTCTTCTAACATCATATCTGTACAAATAGGAATCCATAAGTGATAACTTTTGTTAAATATAAGATAATTCTTATATAGTTTTTCTTTATATATAAGAAAGTTCTTATATTTGCAACATCAAACAATAAACAATAAACAAAGGAACAGAAAAAACCTGAGAGAAGCAAATAAAAGTGATAACTAAAAAGAGGTAACGCCATGAAAAGATTTGATTTAAAACAGATAATGAAGGATGCTTGGAGAACATATAAGTATGTTGCTAGAAAGAAAGGCAAGACTTTCGGTGAAGTCCTTAAATCAACATGGAGAATGGCAAAGATGCAGTTTGCAATGAGTGCGGCAGCTAAAAGTGAGCCGTTCTCAGGATTGAAATCAGCCAACAAGAAAGTGATTACCTACGATTGGTCAGGAGTAAAAGCTGAAGACATCTATCCTGATAACACTTCCGGTTACTTAGGTTCGAAATATTGTGGAGATTGATCAGGATAACAACTCCCTATCTGGCCCAGAGCCTACCCTTTAATGTGGAGATAGGGAACCAGCTAAACCGATGATAAGCTAATTCGGGATGGGAGACTTAACCCTCAAAAATGAAGTCGTGTTCCAGGCACGTAAAAGTAGCTGGCGCCGTAAGCAGTATGGCAGTGAGGTAATACCGAAACATACATCATAGCAGAGGCGAAGAACAAGCCGTGAAAGCAACCGATTGCGATGATATGAGCATAAGGCAGCAGCGGTAGATTAAGTTATATGTCCTGAGCGGTCATGCAGTGAAGAACAGTAGCTGATAACTCCGGTGGGAAGAGCAGAGAGAGCTTATCAGGGCACTGAATTAAAAACAATAACTATGCACGCATATAAAGACATTGAAACTTCGGTATTGCTGAAGATGATACCGATTGAAGATACGATATCCTATTATGGTATAAGTAATCTGATCCAGAATGTTGGAATTGATGAAACATTGAGAGAGATCAATGAGGAGGACATAGTAATGTATTTGAGAAAACAAGGATATAAAATTGAGGAGCCATGCGAAAACTAATAGTTCTCTGTGCTATATCCGTAGTGATAATGCACTTTAATCAAGACCTGTCCGCTATGTACTGGATAGGATTCGTCGGGTTTATAATCACAAGTTTATTAATCGCAAAAAGATTGGATGATGAAAGAACTGCAAGAAACAATAGATGACATCAGTGATGATTTCGCAGATATTAATGCAATACTGGCAGCCCGCTCAAGAGAGCTAGACAGACGTGAGGCTTTCGATAAAGAAATCAGTGAACAGATTCAAAGTATTTTAAAATCAAAAAAATAAGGCTATGGTAAAGGTTACAGAAAATTGGGCATCGACTTTACGGAATATGAAGGTCGGGCAAATCGTGATATTTCCCATTTCCTCAATATCGTCAGTGAATACAACTATTTCCAGACTTCGGTTAGAAATGTGTGTGGTAGGAGCTGACTGGAAACGAGAAGGGGAGATTGATCGTAAGAATGGCGAGTTCAAGATAAAACGTGTGTCATGAATACCTTGTCAGAACGTGAGCACCTTGTTGCGGAGCAATATTGCAAAGGGCTTGCAGATAAAGAAGTGGCAGATTGTCTTGGTCGCTCTACATGGACTATAAAGGCGCAGAAACGTGATATATACAGAAAGCTGGGTATCAGTAAAGATACAGAATTGGTCTTGTATATGTTATGCGAAAAGCTGAAGATCAACTTTGACCTGAAGGAGATTCGTAAACATGGTCTGGAACTATTCTTCTCTATCCTGTTCCTTGTCATAGCCGCTATGGATATGCACATTGATATGCGTAGGGTTGGAAGACTGCAGGGAAGGGCCAGAGTTACCCGTGTGATTAGAGTGAGAAGGAATAACATTAATGAGTACGATTATGATTTATCAGCATAATAATGAACTTCGAACGACATTGCTGAATGACGGAACTGCATCAATCTTGTTGAAGAATATTCTTCAGCAAATGGAAATGGAGGAATTCAGTAAGAGGAAATCTGAAAGGATTGTGGGTGGACCGAAGAAGCTAATCGAATTGGTGGAGAATGGAGCTGTTCGGGTACGCTATTCGAATGGAAGGGAATATTACAATAGTTCAGATGTATTAATGTATTGTAGAGCATCTGGCAATAGAAAGAAGGAACGTGTACCCCGTAAAGCTAAGAAATATAAAAAAGGTCTTGTAGCTTGAATTACAAGGTAGCCGGTTCGATTCCGGCTTATTTCACGAATCCTTAGAGAAGGAGTATCACAACATTTAGACTTAACTATGGACCGCTTCACGAGTTGGGGCGGTACAAGGGGCAGAATTGGCTTCCCGGTTCGATTCCGGACTGCCCCACAATATCCGAGGTCTGGCCGCTGAGGGTATCAAATTAGTATTAACCACTTAAATTTTTGATTATGGGATTGATTAAGAAACCAAATGAGCTTATTGTGAAAACCAATTTGTCAGCAATGATTTATGGACAACCTGGTATGGGAAAAACGACTTTGGCACTGAGTGCTCCACACCCGCTTCTTCTGGACTTTGACGGTGGCATACACCGTGTAAACGCTGCGCACCGTGTGGATACGGTACAGATAAGTAAATGGGAGGAAGTCAATGAAGTGATGCAGTCGCCTGAGATTGCCGATTACGCTACGTTCGTGATTGATACGGCAGGTAAGATGCTTTCCTTTATGGATAAGTACATCATGCAGAACAATCCTAAGATGCGTAAAGCGGACGGCACGCTTTCTCTTCAAGGCTACGGGTTGCGGAAGAACATGTTTATCAACTTTGTCAATCAGGTTTCCCTGATGGGCAAGTCTGTGATATTCGTTGCCCATGAACGAGAAGAAAAGAATGGAGACGAAAAGCAAATCCGTCCTGAAATCGGTGGCTCTTCTGCCGGTGACTTGATTAAGGAGCTGGATTTGGTGGGTTATATGGAAGCTATCGGAAAGAAGCGTACCATCTCCTTCAATCCTTGCGAGAAGTTCTACGGGAAGAACACTTGTAACCTTCCAGAGCGTATGGATATCCCAACCCTTCTCAATGACAAAGGAGAATTGATTGGAGAGAATAACTTCATGACGAATATCATCAATACTTATTCAAAGTATCAGGAAAAACAGACGGAGCTTTCTTCCGAATATGAAGACCTGATGGAAGTCATCAAGGCGCAGGTGGAACTTGTGAATGATGTGGAGTCGGCTAACAATGTGGCGAAATCTCTTGCAGGTATGCAGCACATTTTTGACAGTAAGATACAGGCTGGTGTTCTTTTGAACAAGCGATGCAAGGAACTGGGATTGAAATTGAATAAAGTCAGCAAGCAGTATGAAGCAGCCTAATTATAGAATGTATCCCTCACTTCTGGATAAGTTCGAAGCTTATCTGAGGGCGGATGAAGAAGTAGAAAGCTTCTTCAATATAGACAATGAAACCGGAGAGTATAAGCGCTCTCCGGAAGAAGTTGAAGCGGAATTGAAACAGTCTTTGATTGACGCGATCAATCGTGTACCCTTTGCCAGTGAAGCAGCTGACAAGGGTACGGCCTTTAATGCACTTGTGGACATGGTAATTCATAACGAGTCGCATATACCAAGTGAACGTGCTCCGTATTCCATTATTGGAGATAAGGAAACAAACATTGTACAAGTAACTTTCCCAGAAACAGATCTGGCACCTATGCGGAATTTCCTCTTTGATCGTAGATGGGTTATTGAGCAGGCAAAGTATTTCGATGGGGCAGTAAGTCAGTTGTATGTATCTGCAAATCTACCAACCAGATACGGCGATGTGGAGCTTTACGGCTTCATCGATGAATTGAAACGTGATGTGGTATATGACATTAAGACGACAGGCAGCTACAGTTTCGGCAAGTATGAGCACGGATGGCAGCGTCATGTGTATCCTTACTGCCTGATAACTTCAGGACAGATGGAGAGTGTGAGCGCATTTGAGTATACGGCCTATGTTCTCAAAGGCGGTACCAGCCGCACTCCGCTCATTTCTGGGACACGCTATCCGGAATACTATACTTACAATCACGAGCAGAGCGTAAAGTTACTCACAGCCCATGTAGAGCGTTTCATTGAGTTTCTGGAAGCGAATAAGGAATTAATCACTGATAAAAAGATATTTGGACAATGAGTCAGACAGCTATTCTAGTGAAGGAAAAGGGCGTGGTGAGGATTGACAAACCTTTCGACTTTATGTGCAGCCAGCTTCGGAACGGACGTTACAAGGTTGTCATCGAACGGTATACGGAGCCACGAACTATCAGTCAGAATGCCTTGATGTGGCTTTGGTTTACTTGCATCGAGCAGGAAACTGGAACGGACAAGCAGGACGTGCATGACTACTACTGCAGTCTTTTCCTTCGCCGGACGGCTGTAATAAACGGAAAAGAAACGATAGTTGCCGGAAGCACATCACGGCTGAATACCTTGCAGATGACTGACTTTCTCAACAAGGTGAAGGCGGATGCGGCAACTGAATTGGGAATATCGCTTCCTCTTCCGGATGACTTGTATTATCAAGAGTTTATTAACGAATATAAGTACAGGAGATAACGAAATGAATATTACAAAAGCAAAAGTAACGAAGGATAATACCCTTGTTGCGACCTATATGGATGAAACGGGTACGGTTACAGTCGAAGGTAAGAACCTTGTGACGAATGACTTGATAAACGCTTTCAAGGCGCTGGTTCCCCACATGGCTTTTCTCTGTGAACAGAAGGAGGCAGACGGAAAGGAGTTCCTGGAGGATATGCCGGAGAACATTGACAGCATCCTTGAGGTGACTGGATTTACGGTGGGAGGTGACGGTGACAGCAGGGGAGTCACACTGACCGGAAAGCGATTCCTGAAAAGCAACAAAGTACTGAACCTGAACGCACCGTTCACTAAGTTTACGGATGAGAACGAGGACTATGCATTTCAGTTTGAACTGGAGCAGGCAATAGAGTCGTGCAGCTATGAAGTGAACGAGTATATTTTCAACAAGAAATGGAAGGTGGTACAGCAGGAACTTCCGTTCGAAGAACAGGCTGTGGCAGATATTCAGGCTGATGCGATACCGGAAGCGCAGACGGCGGCTCCGGTTAGTCCGGACATTGAAGCCTTCCAAAAGATAATGGACAATTCAAAAGTGACGATAGAAGTGAATGGGAAGAAAATCAAGCCCAGAAGTTCCAGCCGTCACAAGACCACACAATTAGCATCATAATACTATGTTGTACCCATTTTGTGTAACGCAAACCCCGAACTGCTATAAGATAGCTTTCCCTTATCATGCAACGCTGAAAGAACTGGTCCACCGTATTCCGAGTGTTGCCAAGAATCCTAAAGCGGCTTATATACCCAATGAACGTGCATGGAGAGTTTCTCTTGAAGATAAATGGTATGTGGATAAGATGGGAGAGTGGGCCGTATCTGCGAGGATATGTAGCCGTATACAGCGGTCAGTATCTACTAAGGCTGTAACGGATTATACCATTCCAGATCTTCCGAAACTGACTATTCCCCACGGGCTTCTGTTGGAGCCTTACGAATATCAGAAGGAAGGCATCGCCTACGCTTTGCAACACAAGCGATGTATCTTCGGTGATCAGCCGGGGCTGGGAAAGACATTGCAGGCAATAGGCACGGTTACGATAGCAAAGGCGTATCCGTGCCTTGTTGTTTGTCCGGCAGCTTTGAAGATAAACTGGCAACGTGAGTTCAAGAAGTTTGCCGGAAAGCAGGCAATCATATTGGATGATCATAATAAGTCAAGTTGGCAGCGGTTTTATGAACAGAAAAAGGCAGATGGCACGGCTCTATGTGACATCTTCATAACCAATTACGAGAGTCTGAAAAAGTTCTTTGTACAGGGAATAAAAGAGGATTCACGCTTTACCATGCGCTCCATCACGTTTGACCCTCGTATCTCATTGTTCAGGTCGGTAGTGATAGATGAAAGTCACAAGTGCAAGTCTAGCAAAACACAACAGAGTAAGTTTTTAGAAGGAATATGCAAGGGCAAAGAATATGTGTTAGAGTTGACCGGTACGCCGGTGGTTAACAATAATACGGATTTGATTCAGCAGCTGAAAATAATGGGCCGTCTGGAAGATTTTGGAGGGTACAAGAATTTTGTCGAAAAGTTTTGTGCCGGTCCGAAGCAAAGCTCTAATGTGAAGGAATTGAACTGGAGATTATCAACTACTTGTTTCTTCCGGAGAGAGAAGGCTAAGGTATTGACACAGCTTCCGGACAAGTCACGGCAGTACATCGAAGTGGATATTACCAACCGCAAGGAATACGACAAGGCAGAAGCTGATTTGATTCAGTATCTCCGTACCTATAAGAATGCGGATGATGAGAAGATTCAGAAGGCTCTGCGTGGTGAAGTCATGGTAAAGATGGGAATCCTTAAATCTATCTCTGCAAGAGGGAAAATCAAAGTGTTCGCTGAGTTCATCCATGATGTGATAGACGGAGGGGAAAAGCTGATTGTCTTCGCATATCTCAAGGAGGTTGTGATGGAGCTGAAGAAGCTGTTCCCCGATGCGGTGACCGTTACCGGTGATGACAATGCTTCCCAGAAGCAGAACGCTGTTGACCGTTTCCAGAATGACCCGGAATGCAAGCTGATAATACTGAACTATAAATCCGGAGGTACGGGATTGACACTTACGGCTTCCAGCCGAGTTGCATTTATCGAGTTCCCCTGGACGTTTAGTGATTGTGAACAAGCTGAGGACAGAGCCCATCGAAACGGACAGAAAAATAACGTGAACTGCTATTATTACTTGGGAAAAGATACGATTGACCGCTATATGTATGACGTGATCCAAACCAAGAAGAACATCGCCAACGGAGTTACAGGAACGGATGATGTGGTGAAGGAGAGCGTGGTGGATATGGCCATGAACTTATTCAGCCAGAAGTTATGAAAAATATATTACAATCATTGAAAGAAAATGTTGAGAGTGGAAAGATTACTCTACGAGAAGCCGCTATCAAGTTGCATGAGGCCGGATGGACAAGCTTCATAGATGAAGAAACTACAAGAAGGTTGCTTAAACTGTAATGATATGAGAAAGCAGACTACACCGCTATCAGAAAGCCAGATTCAGCATGATTGCCTGACATGGTTCAGACTTCAATATCCGAACCTGGCTTTGCTTCTGTTTGCAGTTCCGAATGGTGGCCGCAGGGATGCAAAGACAGGAGCGAGGATGAAGTACGAGGGAGTGGTAAGAGGAGTTGCCGACCTTATACTCCTTATCCCCAAAAAGGGATATGCTTCCCTCTGTATTGAAATGAAGACACCGAAAGGTGTACAGAGTGATGGGCAGAAAGAATGGCAGAGAGAAGCCGAGAAGTACCGGAATCGGTATGTGGTTTGCCGTTCCCTTTCTGATTTTATGAAAGAAGTAAACGAGTATCTGTTATGACCTACATAGAACTGATCAATAACTTCTGGTTCCTCGATGAAGACTGGCAATTTACCTGCTGTGAAACGAGGCTTTATTTTTACTTGTTGAAAACAGCGAATCGTTTAGGCTGGGTGGATAGCTGGACACGTAGTGACACTAAGGTGGCGTCTGACGTGGGAGTGTCGGTTAATTCGATGAAAACCGCAAGAAACAGATTGGTTCAGGCGGGCTTGATAACATTCAAAGCTGGTGGAAACGGGCAACGGGATAAAACGAAATATCAAGTTATATGTGAGTTTAGGTGTCAAAATTTGATACCTAAAGTACCACCTAACCTTGAACCTAATCCTATACCTAACCTTGAACCTAAAGTACAACCATATAATAAGACTAAGAATAAGACTAAGAATAATAATAACTCTGGCGAGTTATTTCCGCCCGAAGAAAAACTGAAAAATAGAAAATCGGCAAAGGCAGAATTTATCCCTCCCACATTGGACCAGATAAAAGCCTACTTTGAAGGAAAGCTTCCGGACTGGGAAAGGCAGGCGGAAATATTCTTCTATCACTTTGATGCCTTGAGCTGGAAAAACACGAACGGCGCCCGTATCGAAAGATGGGATAGCCGGGCAAATCTTTGGATAATCGAAAAACAACTTCAAAATGGAAACAAACCTACAACGAACAATGACAGCAGTTCTGTATCCTTCCCAGCTTGTGGAGGGGGAGGCACGTCCGGCGGCGATGGAGCTGACGCCACTGCAACAGAACTTGAAGACTGGATTGACAGTCTCCCAATTGGTAGATAGCTGGTCTGGAACCACTGCGCAACTGAACTGTAACGTGAGTATAGACGATGTTATCCGTCATGAAGGAATACCCACACTGGCCGATGTGAACCGTGTGTACGGGAATACGGTTTCCGTGCGCATTATCACCCGGCACCTTCAGTCAGTACTGAGTTACGCCGGGGTGGAGCTGACGCCCGCACAGCTGGCCGAAACATCGCTGGCCATTCTATCCAGCTATTATTTCCTGAACTTGGCAGAACTCTGCATTTTCTTCACGCAGCTAAAGAACGGGAGTCGTGGGCAGTTTGTTTGGGGGAGCAAGGTAAATAACCAGGCGATAATGGTTGCTCTTCATGACTTCTGCCTTGATCGGGGTGATGCTTACCGAAAGCTGGAACAGGAAAAGATACGGATTGCAGTTGACAGAAGCTACAGCCGGATTGCAGATGCGGCGGCTGCGATGGTGAAAGGGGTGGATTCCATCCGAAAGCTGAAAGAAAAGGCAAGAACTGATTTTGCGGCTTTCAGAACGCTTTTCCCATTGCTTCCAGACAACTACAAACCTGAAGACCTGTTCAACGCATACGGGGGAAAAGAAGCTGCAATTAAGGCCATATATGGAGGAAACACACCACCGCCTGACATAGCGAGTGAAGATATATACAGATTCCTCTGTGATTACAACGTGAAGATGAACCGTAAATGAATTAACCAAAAACCACATCAATATGACAACTTTTGAAACAACAATCCAGACGTATCTGGAAAACCGCGCAAAGACTGATTCGCTCTTTGCCGAGACCTACAAGAAAGCAAACAAGAGTATCAAGGAATGTTGTAATTACATTTACTCCCAGGCACGGAAATTGGCCAAAGGTTCCAACTCGGTTGGTATCGATGATGCGACAGTCTACGGGTGGGCTGTCCACTACTACGATGAGGATGACATCAAGGTCGATGGAGTAGAGAGCCGTGTAGAGGTGGCAACACCGGAGCCTGCTTCGGTAGAGCAACCGAAACCGCAGCCTAAGCCAGTCCAGAAATGCAGGAGAGGGAAGGATAATAGTCTGCAACTTTCATTATTTGGGGAATTATGAAACCAAGAACAAAACGTGAAAAGCTGGTGGTTGAACTCAGCAGTAAGCTGCCAGCAATAACAGAAACCCAGATAAGATGGGGAAAGAAGCATTGTTTTCCACATAATGCTTTCCGCTGTAAGGATGAAATGTGGTGCAGTGAATGTGGAAAGATGTGGGTTGATGATACTGGTCAGAAGGAAGGGTACATACGGTGTCCTTACTGCGGAGAAAAGTTGGAAGTGAAGGTTAGCCGTAAGACAAAGGACAATTCAATAAGCTATCTGACAGTCGTTACTATATCAGGAGATTTTCAGGTGCTCCGTCACTTCTACACAGCCAAGTATGCAAGGAAAGAACGTGACACACATTATTTCATCGATGAGGTATGCCAACAGTGGATAACTGCAGACAGAAAAGAAACGGTTATGGCCAAGGCTATGAATATGGGATATAGAGGTTGGCTTCACGGTACAGATATGAGCATCAAACAGGACGGAAATATATACTATTCACATTCGTATGACATAGATGGTTATGTATATCCGAAAGTAAAGCTGCTGCCTATACTCCACAGGAACGGCCTTCGTACTTCGTTCCATGGCGTTACTCCGGCCAGACTGATACGTGCGATTCTTGGGGAAAGCAAGTATGCGGAAATGTTGCTGAAGACAAAACAATATAGTATGCTGGAGTTCTACATGCGCCGGGGTGGGCTTTCCCATCCGTGGGCAGTGAATATCTGTAACCGCAACGGGTATATCATTAAGGACGGATCGATGTATGACGATTACCTTCATTTGCTTGATTATTTCCACCTTGACACACATAATGCTCACTATGTATGCCCAAAGAACCTGAAGAAAGAACATGACAAACTGGTTGAGAAAAAGAGAAAGATAGAAGCGAAGATTCGGGCCGAGGAGGAACGGAAGAGACGGATTGAACGCATGTCCAGAATGAAACAGGATATCCTCTCTTTCATCCAAAGAATCCAGCCATTCCTGGGAATAGAAATCAAGGATGAAGATATTGTGATCCGTCCATTGGAAAGTGTTACCCAGTTCTATCAGGAAGGAAAGGCTATGCACCATTGTGTATATCAAAATGAATATTACAAGCGTAAGGATTGCCTTATTCTCACAGCGCAAAAGAATGGAAAACGTCTTGAAACGGTAGAGGTCTCTTTAAAGACATTCAAGATCGTACAGAGCAGGGCAGTCTGTAACAAGACCAGCGATTACCATGATCATATTATCAAATTGGTAAACCGTAACATGGGACTGATTAGGAGGGCAGCATCATGAAAGTCTGTGTCGAGTGCGGCCGGAACCTTCCGGAAAGCAAGTTCCGGGCCTATGAAACAAAATCCGGTATTCATTACACCAATAGATGCCGATTATGTGAGAGCAGGCACACGGCTGAAAGAAGAAAGCAGGACAGACTGCATGGGCGGCTGGCCAGATATACCAATGATCAGCTGGTGGCCGAACTACGGAGACGTGGAGCGCATATCATGTATGGAAGTGATTTTGATTGTGTAACAACGATTTGACGATGGGAAAGTTGAAAGTTTATTATGGATGGGCGAAGATAGGCACTATCCGGAAGAAACGTGCTATATCCGTCATATATGAGAATGAATGGCATGGCTGCAGGTGTGATCGTGGACAAAGGATTTTGAGGGCAGCACAGGAAACAGTAATAGAGAGGTACCAGGATGAGGAAGAAGAGAAAGCCGCAAAGGATTGTACCCGGATATTTACCGAGTATAGCCTGTTCTTTGACGAAAAGCCAATAAACGGCAGTCTTAACAAGATACTCCAAATGAACAGTGAGGCCGACAAGAATCATGTATCTAAGGCTATGCGTGATAAGATTGCTGAAGCCTTACGAAAAGCCTTTATGAAGGCCAACCGCGGATATCGAGAACCAGATGGACAACAACTTGAATTAAATTTTGAATAACATGGGAAAGCAGGAAAGTTTGAGTGATTATTATCAGTTCGCAAAGGATTTGGCCAAAGCTGAAAAGGAGCTGAAAATTGAGAATTGGGTGCAAATCAGCATCTGCTACGGTTACGGTCATCAATCTGTCATCCTATACACATACGACCTTCCTCGTGAAGTGTACGAAAGCAGGATGTGGGTAATCAGATGGAGGGTGGCCAGATTGCAATGCCAGTATCCGAGGAATGATGTATATCCTTCTTTTTACTACTACGACAAGCGTTCAGGAGAGTCGCTTGAAGTGAGTTCCTGCCTTTCAAAGCTGGTTTCAGCAAAAGCCCAGATAACAAAAGCAGAACGTAGGATGAATGAGTACATCGAGCACAACCGTCAGAGCAACATGTTCTTTGATGAGAATACGGACGAAGAGCTGGTTAAGTTCCGGGAGAAACTGGAACGCAAGAAACTCGAATGTGCCGAGTGTGAAAAGAGACTTGAGCAACTTGTAGAAAAAAGGAGAAATAATTAATGAAAACGAAATTGTATTACCTATTTCTGGCGGTCATGTGGTGGCTGCTGGGATAGGTGGAAAGGAGAACAAAATTATGATTCGAGAAGTAGATATGTACCAATGCGTATGTGATAAATCACATGTTGATGATTTTAATGGCTATGTTGCTTGGAGTGATGAAACTATGGCAGCAGAAGCAGCCTATGAAAGTGGTTGGACTAACATTGAAGGGAAGGATTATTGTCCGGATTGCTACGTGTATGATGAAGAATTAGATGAATACACCCCAAAGAAGAAGTTATGACAAAAGAAGACATTAAAAAGGCAGCAGCTGAATATGCTAAAGAAGCTTGTCATCCACTTTGGAGAGCTGGTAACGAACAAGTCTGCATGGTCGATTTTATGGAAGGCGCAGAATGGCGCATTAATAGCGTGTGGCATGACATAAATGAGATACCTGAAGATGGTAGAATCATAGTGTTATTGGGGAAATATGGAACAATGATTATATATGGGCCTAATATGATGTATTATAGAGAAGCTATAATAATGGATGGTGGGTTTCTAAAATGGGCTTACAAAGAAGATTTAATACCTAACATGGAGAAATGAATATGACAAGAAAGGAAGAAATGCTTAGGGAAGCCGTTCACGATCATTATCAGTGTAACGGAAAGTATGCTTGTGAAGAACGTGCTTATTGCCGGTTCTGCGAGGGAGAAAACATAGCACATGATTGTGATGAAGATTGCTATGCAGATGAATTCAGCGAAGGATTTATAGCTGGCTGGGATGCATGCTTGAAATACCTTGCTTCATTGCCGCTGGATGAAGCTGCTAACAGAATTGTATATCATGGAACTGAGATAAGTGATAATCCAACAAGTAAGAAATGAAAGCAATATCTATCAAACAGCCGTGGGCGAGCCTAATCGCTCACGGTATCAAAGACATTGAAAACCGGACTTGGAAGTGTCCTCAGAAGTATATTGGCCAAAGAGTGCTGATTCATGCAAGTGGCTGTCATGGTAAGAAGTTTGAAATAAACCTAACTGATGAACAGATGAAACAGGCTTTTCCATTAATTTCTGAGAAAAGTACATCGGGGAAATGGGAGTTTGGTGCTATCATCGGCAGCGTAGTTATATCTGACTGCGTACAGAACCATCCTTCAGTCTGGGCTGAGAAAGGTTGCTGGAACTGGGTACTGAAGGATGCAGTACTATTTGAAAAACCAATAGAGAATGTGAAAGGGAAACTTAGTTTTTGGGAGTATTGTTTTTTTTATTACTTTTGTTCACATAAAAATTCTGTAATATATGAAGACAATTGCATTTTTTAATAACAAAGGAGGAGTTGGTAAAACAACTTTTACATTTCATTTGGGATATGCTTTGGAACGTATAGGCAAGAAAGTGCTTTTTGCAGACTTAGATCCACAATGTAATTTAACAGCTCATATTTGTTCGGATGAAGTTATAGAACAAGCATGGGGAGAAGGAGGTAATAGTTTGTTCAAAGCAATAGAACCGATAGTAACAGGTGCAGGTGATGTTAAAACTGTTGCTCCTTATAAAGTTCCGGATAGAAATATTTGGGTTTTTATTGGTGACTTATTACTGTCCGATTTTGAAGGAGAATTATCTAATGCATGGACTCAGATTTTGGCGGCTCAAGAAAGAGGATTTCGTGTTACTTCTTCTTTATTAAGAATGATTAAAGAATTTGGAGAGGCAAATGGTATAGATTATATATTGGTTGATCTTGGGCCGAATTTAGGCTCTTTGAATCGTTCTGTTATATTGGGATGTGATAATTTTATAATCCCAATGATTCCTGATTTATTTTCTTTAAGAGGGTCTCAAAATATTGGACGTGTATTTGCTCAATGGATTGATGATTATAGCTTTGCAAAGCAAAGAGCGAAGGTGAATGGATTTGACATCCCTATTGGAGAGCCAAAATTTTCTGGCTATATTCTTCAACAATTTAATGTATATAGGAAAAGAAAAACCAAAGCTTATCAGAATTGGGGAGATCAGATTCCTGAATACATTCAGAAATATCTTATATCTCCGTTAACATCTGAAAGACTTACTTCTTTAAATTTGGTACCCGAAAGGAATGATTATAAAATTGCAGATTTTAAGAATTACCATAGTCTGATTCCACTTGCTCAAGAATCCCAGAAACCTGTTTTTGAATTGACAAATAGAGATGGGGTTATTGGTGGACATTATCAATATGTTGAAGATTGTTTAAAGGAATTTACTGGAATTGCAAATAGAATAGTAGATTTAATAGGATAAAATCTTACTGACAGTTCTTGTCAGTGCTTTGTGAATACCCGGTAACTGCTTTGTGGCGGTTATCGGGTAAATTTGTTTCTGTAACGCAAATAATAACAGTTATGGAAGTAATTTACAGAAGTACAGAAACATTGAAGAAGCTGGAGAACAACCCGAGAACTATATCGGAAGAACAACTCCAGAAGTTAAAGGAATCCATACAGAAGAATCTAGACTATTTTGAAGCTCGACCAATCATCCTGTCTGATCGGACGGGAGAACTTGTCATCATAGCAGGGAACCAGCGTTATGATGCGTGTGTTCAGCTTGGAATTGAGGAAGTGCCTACAGTGCTTATCCCGAACTTGACAGAGGAGCGTGAGCGGGAAATCATCATCCGTGATAATGTGAACAATGGAGAATGGGATCTGTCTCGTCTGTTTGAGTGGGACTGTCAGAAACTAATGGAATGGGGCTTAGAAGGCATTAGTTTTCCTGATTTGGATGATTTTCCTGGTGGAGTAGAAGATACTCACAATGTACTTCGGAATGAAAACTACGAAGCTGGAGCCCATATAAAGTATTTGGCATTTGAAGGATACAAGATTCCGATTACTGATATCGAGTTGGAAGGATTGAAGCAGCGTGCTGCAGAGTATCTTGATGAGAACGGAGTTATGATTGGGTTTGTAAATAATCTGCTTGGTTTATGATGGAATATATTGATATAGAATCATTGAATCCGGCAGAGTATAACCCGAGGTTACTAACACCGGAAGCTCAGGAGGAGTTGAAGAAGTCGATAACTGAGCTTGGCATTATCAAGCCTATTATTATCCGCAGGTCGGACAAACGAATTATGGCAGGGCACCAGCGGACAAAGACCATGAAGCTGCTGGGATATACTCATGTCCCGGCTTTCGTTCTGGACGGGGTGAACTCTACGGACGAGGTGCGTTTTAACCAACTTCACAACTATGCTGAATGCGAAGTGTCAGAGGTTCAGCCGGACATTCGTGTTTCTGTTCCTGAAGGAACGGAAGGGTTCTTTATGGTCCAGAATAAGGATATAGCCATCATTACCAAGGGAGGGAATAACTCACGCGTAGTGGACCTAACGAAGATGATTCTGCGCTATGGCCAGTTTGCGAATGCCGTATGCAACCATGAGGGAAAGGTCATCATATCCACCGTATACGCCAAGGCGGTGAAGCTTCTGGGTATGGACCTGCTTGTCTATGTACTTCCGGAAGGAAAGGAGGAACTGGCCCTGTCTTATTTTTCGAAGGAATACGGTGTCTTTGAATATTCCCATCTGGAGCGAAAGACTTACATACAGTCTTTTGCACAAAAGGCACGTCTCAGGGAGAAAAACGGTGTCCCGAGCAGCAGGAGCCATTCCACGCTGTACGAGCGTCTGGTGCTTCCGTTCATCACGAAGGATATGCATGTGCTTGACTTCGGTGCCGGACAAAAGGACTATGCCACCAGGCTAAAAAAGGAGGGATACCTCATTGACGCGATAGAGTTCTTTCACCGGAAGGACGGAGTTGACGTGATAGACGAGAAGGAGATACGTCAGGACTGTGCGGATGTGTGCAAGACATTGTCGGAGTATGGCCTGTATGATGTAGTGGTATGTGACAGCGTCCTGAACTCCGTAAATTCCCTTGACGATGAAAGGAACGTCCTTCTTTCCCTTTCTGCACTGTGCAAGCCAGGTGGTATGATCTTTTGGTCGGGTATTCCTTTATTGTTTGCGCAGAAAGCTTCTGAGCGAAAGGAAACGCACGATTACCGTTCAAAAGCCTTATTTCTGGATGCAGACAATTTCACGGCAAACTTTCGTTTTGGTGAATGGTATTTCCAGCATTATCATTCCACGGCAGACGTATGCCGTCTTACGGAAGAACTTATCGGTTCTGATTTCAGGATATATGAGAAGGGCATCGAGGTAGACAAGTCACGGGAACTGCGCGGATCATCTTTTCAGGTTTCCGTCATAAACGAAAGAACCGCATTGCGTGATGAATACATTGAAGCTCTGAGATACGAATTTACTCTTCCTCTTCCCAACAACAGAAGATGGGATTTAGATAAGGAAATATTACCAGTTTTTGGAAAATTGTGATTATGGCAGCACCAAAAGGAAATAAGTTCTGGATGTTAAGAAGCAAGCATGGCAGGGACAAGCTCTTTGCCACGCCTGAACTTTTGTGGGAGGCGGCGTGTGAATATTTCCAATGGTGCGATGAAAATCCTTGGACGACTAGAAAGGTAACGCAGAAGACTGTTCCTGTAAAGGTTGTAAAAGATAAGGAGATTGTAATAGAGAACCAACAACAGACACAGCAGGAGGTTACTCCCACGTCACGACCATACTCTCTCATGGGAATGTGTGTGTATTTGGGTGCTTCTACAAATTGGTGGAATGAGTTTCGTTCTGCCTGCATAAATAAAAGGGATAAAGATTTTTTGGAGGTCATCGCACGCGTGGAGGAAACCATCAAGACTCAACAATTCGAGGGGGCTTGTGTTGGAGCCTTCAATGCGAATATCATTGCTCGTACCCTGGGGCTGGCAGATAAGCAGGAAGTGGACCATACGACGCAAGGAAAACCATTCAAAGGATTCGACTTTCTTCCCTATACTCCAGAAGCAGATAAACTGAAGTGATATGGGACAGAACGTGAACATAAAGCAGCGGTTAGCTTACAACTACCTTCGAAATAACAGGACGAAGTTTCTGCTGTATGGTGGTGCCGGAGGTGGTGGAAAATCATGGCTAGGCTGTGAATGGCTGATGCAATGCGCTTACTACCTTCCAGGCACACGCTGGTTTGTCGGTCGAAATAATCTGAAGGATAGCCGTGAGTCAGTAACCGTAACCTTTAATAAGGTGGCAAAGTTACATGGTTTCACGGCATACAAGACAACCAACGAAGGGATAGCATTTGACAACGGAAGTGAGATAGTCTATATTGACCTGACCTATTATCCGGTAAAAGACCCGATGTATGAGCGTTTGGGCTCAAAGGAATACACTGGTGGATGGATAGAAGAAGCCGGGGAGGTGCATTACCTTGCCTTTGACGTACTGAAGACACGTATCGGCCGACATATGAACGATGTGTATGGAATTCCAGGAAAGATACTTATCACCTGCAACCCGAAGAAAAACTGGTTGTATCGTGATTTTTATAAGCCGTGGAAAGAGGGTAAGCTCAAAGAACCGTATGCCTTCATTCAGGCGCTGGTACAGGATAATCCATGGGCCACTGAGGACTATATCGAGAGTTTGCGGAATACGAAGGATAGGGTAACCAAGGAACGTCTGTATTTCGGTAATTGGGAGTATGACAATGACCCGACAGCCCTTTGTGATTACGATGCTATCTGTGACCTGTTCACGAATGAGTTTGTCAAGCCTGCCGGGGATTCTTCCGGATCTGCTGACCTTGCCATGAAGGGACGTGACCGTTTCATTGCTGGACACTGGAAAGGGAATGTCTGCTATATCAAGCTGGATCAGGAATACAGTACTGGGAAATCCATCGAGACAGACCTGAAGCACATGATGATAGAATGTTCCATACCTCGTAGCCGTATGATAGCCGACTCTGACGGTCTGGGAAGTTATCTTGAAAGCTATCTGAACGGAATCAGGGAGTTTCATGGAGGAACACGACCCATCAATCCTGAGTATGACAACCTGAAATCGGAATGTGCCTTCAAGCTGGCGGAGATGATAAACAACCGCCTTCTCCGTATAGTATGTACGGAAGCACAGAAGGAGCGAATAATTGAAGAACTTGGGGTGTTGAAGCAGGATCATATTGATGCGGATACAAGGAAGAAAGGAATTATCAGCAAGGAGAAGATGAAGGAGATACTTGGCCGCTCTCCCGACTATCTTGACATGTTGATTATGGCGATGTTTTTTAGAATTAAACCAGTTTTAAAGCGGCCTAAAGCAAAACTTGGGAATATATGACGGTGAAGGAATTGTTGGTAGTTGGTAATTTGTCCCATGGTATAGAAGGAGAGCTTGTAAAGCTCCATAAGCCGTGGAAGGTAGGAAAGGTCAGGACTCCTGATACTTTGAATGACATGAGCATGGGTGAGCTTATGCAGTTACAGTCAATCAGTACGGAAATGGAAACTATAATGGTGCCCTGTCGTGTGCTACTGGGAATGTCGGCGTGTGAGGTGATGAAGGCTGATGCATCCGAGGTTATAGGGTTCTGTTTCTGGGTAGCCAAGGAAGTGAAGCGGATAAACAAACTGTTTGCTTCCACGTCCGTACCTCCTACACCGGAGGAGAAGCAGGCCGGGGCAGAATCATTGAATTTCGGGCCGTTCGGACAGCTTGACTACTTTGCACTGAGAATGGGGATAACGGACCATGAAGCGGTAGAATATGTTCCTTGGGTACGTGTATATAAATGTTTAGATATGGATGCCAGAAAGATCAAATATGAACGTCGGTTACGAAAAATCTTGGAGGAAAAGAAGAAATGACAGTAGAAGAGAAAGTTAAGAAAATAGTGGAGCAGATGGGTGTTACCTATCTGTTTGAGAACTGGCAGGCTGCAAATGTAAGGCTTGACAAGATGCAGTTCCCTGCTGTGATGTATGTGCTTCCGGCTTCCGGAAATCTGAATGTGGGATCTATGCAGATGAAAGACTTTCCTAACTGCATGATAGCCTTTATGGATAAGATAAAACATGATTCTTCTGGTGAAGAGAATGACCAAGTGATAGAACGATGCAAATCTTTGGCTAGGGAATTTATACTGAATGTGAACAGAAGCAGAATGTTTGAGCCTGTCCAGGGTGACATTCCGTACTCGGTGTTCTATGATAAGTTGGACGTAAATGTGACCGGGATTGTTATCCAGCTTCTTTTGAAGGAAACGAGGGGATTTGTGATGTGTCCTACAAAAACGGTGAAGGAGATAGTGTATGGAACTTCTGATGAGGGATAAGGTGATGGAGCTGGTGTCCTCCGAGCTGGAAGCATTGAAGCAGAAGATTATCGAGAACCATAAGGAAGCAAAGCAGGTAGCTTCTGGCAGGACGATAGCCAGCATGAAGGTAGAGGTCACGGAAGATGGCGGTATTCTGTGGGGGCGTAGCGCATTCGGGACGCTGGAAACTGGACGCAAAGGAGGGAAAGTACCGGCAGGATTCTGGAAGATAATCCGGCAATGGATGGATGACAAGGGTATCCAGGTAGAGAAGCCTGATTCGTTCGCTTACCTTGTGGCCCGTAAGATTGCGAGAGAAGGTACGCAGCTTTTCCGGAATGGCGGACGGAGTGATATTTATTCTTCTGAGATAAAAGGAACAATAGAGAGGATGTCTGATAAGATTGGCCTTTTGTTTGGTAGTGAAGTCGAACATATAAATTTAAATAAAGATGAGAGAAGGGACAATAAGTAGTTACAAAGTCTATTATCCGGACTCTGTATGTTTTTGTTTTAACCCGAACAAGATTATTGTAGAAACAGATCGGGAAGTTACATTCTTGATTGGGAATAAAGGGGCTTTGCAGAATTATGGAACATTCGATTCTACATTTGATCGAACATTTCGTGTTGTAAAGGGAGCATTTGTTGATGACCGGGATTCTAACAAGACAAAGGTTGTTCTTGATGTATCTCCTTATTTGCAGGCATTGTTTGATATTGATCCTGTTGGAGAGATGATATCCAGTAAGGAAATTGATGTTAAGATTGAGATTTCTGGAGCTAATATGCAATTTAGTGTTGTGACAATTTGGGGCAGCCTAGCGATTGGAGAAAGTATTACTGATGCCAGAAAGGTTCGTAAATTTGGAGATTTACCGTTTACTATATCGTATTTTGATACGTCCATGCATCATTCAGATCTTTCATCCAAGCCTTCTTATATTTCCGTTGAAGAAGTAGAATGTGGCGATGGTGTTTATTTGCGTTGGATAGACCGCCATGGCTTTTATCAGTATTGGCTTTTTTCTAAAGGTCAGGATGATATAAAGTCAAATCAATATGGGGAACAATTGTATCAGGATTATGAGGTCGGAGGACGAGGGTATTATGGAGTTTCTCGTATGCAGGGTATGGAGGTTGCTAATACCATGAGAATATGTGCCTCATTGGTAGATCGTGATTATTATTCGATGATTAGAACGATTATCGGATCTCCTATGGTAGATATGTATCAAGATGGGGTATGGATTCCTGTGAGAATCGATAATTCTACCGTTTCTGATGAAGGAAAGAGTTTGCAGGATATAGAGTTTTCAATAGTATTGCCGGACATAATCACACAGAAGCTATGAAAGAAGAATTGTACATAGACAATAAGCCTGTTGATTTAGGAAGTGGTACGAATGTAACATTGTCTTACAAGAGCAATTTCTTGTCTGATGTGAGTAAGATTGTAAGCAATAATAGTTATACCATTAATCTACCATTGACAGCTAGAAACAAAAGGGTAATTGAAGGTGTGCATATACCTTCATGTAGTACAAGGTTCCCGAGAATAAATCATGCCGGTAGATATGTGCGCAATGGAGTTGAATTGATTAGCAAGGGAAATGTTTCTCTTCTTGAGATTAATGATGGAATTGATATCGCATTGTCATGGGGCAATGTTACGAAATTTGCAAGCATAGTGAATGACAATAAGACATTGCGGGATCTATCTTATGATGAAACCTCGTATATTAGCTGGATAAGACCTAGTTCCGGAGCTTTTTTCCCTCCCATGTATTTTATTGACTATGGGTTTAAAGATACGGATGAAACGATATGGTATCATCCATGTATGTCTGTGAAGTCAATACTTCAGAGAATACAAGAGGATTGTGGGGTAACGTTCAATATTCATAGTAGAAGTGATATGTTGGATAGGCTTATCATTCCTTTGACCACAAGATATGATTCTGATATCGTGTCTGAAGGGAGCGCTGAGGAACTTGTCTTTGCCAACAGGTCATATAGGTTCGATAGTCCGATAGGATATTTTGTTCTATTTGAAAGTCGGGAAATTGATAATTTCTATTATGCGGCACATTATCTTACAAATGAAGTTAGTGGAACATTCATCTCAGGGATACGTAACAAATTTAAGAATACGAAGTACAGAGTTTCTGGGCAAATGAAGTTTAAGGTTTCCGGTGAATACGAAAATTTGTCTTTGACTGGTTATTTAATGCGTAGATATGGTGATGATGATATGTTTACCTTGTTTAGTGCATCTGGGACTATTCAAGGAGACTATTATGTGATAGAAATCGATTCTGAAACAGATGTATTGGATTGTACAGGTAGTAATCATCTTATGTATTTTTATCTTACAGGAATAGCTTCTAGTGCAACAACTGTAACAGACATATCTGGAAGTATAACAATACAGGCGGTTGCATTTCCAACTCCGGCTCCAGCTTCAGGGGATGATACAATAAATAACCGTTATTATTACATACCTAATCTTCCAGACATTAAGCAGATTGATTTCATTAAGGGGGTTATGTCTATGTTGGGATTGTTTGCCATTCCTGGAGATGACAATCAAATAGAGTTTTATCCTATTGAATATATCCTTGAGAATAAAAGCAGAAAGTATGATTGGAGTAAATATCTGGTATCTACTTATATGGATAACAGACCAATATCCATGTCTTTTTCTTACAGTGAATTTGCGCAAAATAATGTGTACGCATACGATGAGGATGATTATGGGAAGTATAGTGGCATTATTAAAGTAAATGATGAAACGCTGGATTTGGAAAAGGAAGCGATAACTTTACCATTTATTCCTACTGAAACCAATGGAGATAAAGCATATATCCCGCTTTATACTTATGATGATGAGGGTAACTTACAGTACGACGAGGATGATGATGCAAGAATTCTGCTTCTTCCGTCTGTAAATAGTACAAAGCCAACATTTATCGGGTTATCTTGGCCGGAACTTATAGATAAGAATTATAAGGGATATAAATCTATTGTCGCAGAACAAAAGGTAATAAATGTGAGCATTAGAATAAGAGAGGTTGATCTTAAAGATTTGGATATGTCCATACCTGTATATCTGTCTCAGTATGGAAAATATTATGCAATCGTTAGTATACAAGTTGGTGAGAATGGGATTTGTAAATGTGAATTATTTCAGTTGGAGGATTAAGCTATGGCAGAGAAGGTAGAAAAGATTTTAGATATTAAGGTGAATTACAGCGATGCTATTAAGGCGATAGCGGAATATCAGAAGAAGATTGATGCGGCACGTAATGCCGAGAAACAATTAAAAAAACAATTAAGCGAGGGCAAGATTTCCAGGCAACAGTATAATGAAGCTATGGCTGCATCAAAGATAGCTGTTGCGGACTATAATGATTCAATACGTATTATTAACAAGACAGTGCAAAATCAGATTAAGCAGGAAAAGGAGCAAGAGGGAAGTTTGAGAGCTCTTCGGGCTGAATTATCGAATTTGACAGCTGAATATGACTCCTTGTCGGAAGCAGAAAGAAAAGGAGTTCGGGGTGCTGAACTGAAAAATAAGATAAACGAGGTTACGGATGCTTTGAAAGGTGGAGAGGAGGAAACGCAGCGATATTACCGTAATGTGGGGAATTATAAGGAAGCTATTATGGAAGCTGCTAATGCCAATGTTCCATTTATCCAACAGATAAACATAATGGTTACCTCTTTAGGTGGAGTGAAGAATTATGTTGCTGGGGTTAATCAGAACTTGATTAAGATAGCAAAAACTACAACAGGGCTGACAAGGGTTGTTAAATTACTTGGAACTGCTATGTTGGGATTGGGCATAGGGACATTACTTGTTGCTTTGGCTTCTTTGGTTTCTTGGTTTACGAAAACGCAAAAAGGTGTTGAAACCGCAAACAAGATAATGGGGGCCTTGGGTGCTACAATTGATATATTGATAGACCGGGCTGGAAAGCTAGGTAGTGCGCTGGTAAATCTGTTCACCGGAAACTTCAAGCAAGCTGGAGAGGACGTTAAAGGTGTATTCTCAGGAATAGGGAAAGAGATTGCTGACGAAACGAAGCAGGCTTGGAAGTTGGCGGAAGTATTGAATGAGATCGACAAGAAAGAGGTTATGCTTTCCATGTCACGTGCGGCTAATCGTGCAGAGATTGAGAAACTTAAAAAGGCTGCTGATGATCAGACTCTGTCTACTCAGGAGAGAACAAAAGCAGCTGAAAAGGCTTATGAGCTCGAAAAAAAGGATTTAAAAATTCAAACCGATTTGGCAAAAGCAAGAATTGCGAATATGCTTGGATATACTGATGTTACAGAAGAAGCCCTTAAAACAATTGAGGATTTGCAAAGTGGTGCTATTACAGCCGATGAAGCTATTGGTAAAATTGGTTTGTCAGAGAGCACCATCGAAGATTTACGAAAATTGAGTGAAGAAGTAAACCATTTGAGCGAGTTGGAAGAGGACAGCTATGGTCGTCAGACTGAACAGCAAAATACCCTGAATTCAATACGTCAGGAAGGTGCGGATAAGGCAAAGGAAGCAAAGCAGAAAGAGGTGGAAGCGGTAAGAGCGGCAGAGGATGCCATGCTGGCTCTCGTTAAAGATAAGCGTGAGCAGGTACGTAAAGAAATAGAATTCACTTATTCCCGTCAGATAGAAGATTTACGCGCAAGACTGAATACAGAAACTGACCTTACTGTAAAAGCCCGGCAGGCTATCAACGACCAGATAAAAGCCCTGGAACAGAAGAAGGCTGCTGAGTTGCAAAAGCTGTCTGAGGAGGAGTTACAGAAAGAGATAGACAACCGTAGCAAGCTAATTTCTTTACAACTTGAAGCAGTAAAGAAAGGTAGTGAGCAGGAATATCAGCTTAGGATGCAGCAGCTACTTGTACAACGTGATGCCGAGCTTGCTGACAAGGAACTGACTGAACAGATGAAGCTGGCCATTGTAGATAAATATAATAGACAGATTGATGATCTGGTGGCACAGCATGAAAAAGAGATCTCGGAGAAACAGCAGGAAGCCGTACGGGTGAGAATGGAAAACGAGATTATGCAACTTCAGCAGTCGGGTGCAAGTGAACTGGATATATTGCAGGAACAGGCTGCCCAAAAACTAGAATTGTTGAATAGTATACAGCAGCAAGAAGGGGAGAGTGAGCAGGAGTTCCTAAATCGTAAGCTTTTAGCCAATCAGGAGTACATTGATGCAAAGAAAGCTATTGCAGAAAAGGAAGTAGAGATTGAGCAGGCGAAATCACAAGCCATGGAAACCATTACAAGTGGGCTGATAGCCTTAACACAGCAGATAGGCGAGTCGGATAAGGGATTTGCTATTCTTAGTAAAACATTGGCACTGGCCGAGATTGCCATAAACACTGGTAAGGCTATAGCAAAGATGGTAAGTGCAGAAGCGGGGAAAGGTATATTAGGACTTGCTACAATGGCATCAGGTATTGCAACCATACTTGCTAATATTGCATCTGCTACAAGTATCGTAAAAAGTGCTAAATTTGCAACAGGTGGTTTAGTTACCGGACCAGGAACCGGAACCAGTGATAGCATACCTGCCCAGCTGAGTAACGGTGAGTCGGTAATGACGGCCAGAGCCACCTCAATGTTTGCTCCATTGCTTTCATCATTTAATCAGATGGGAGGGGGAGTGCCTATCAACGTAACACAGACAAGTAGTCAGACTCTTGGAGAGGATATGCTGGCCAGAGCAGTCGCAAAGGGAGTTCAGGCTATACGTCCTGTGGTTTCTGTTGAGGAGATAACCAGAGTTAATAATCGTGTAAAAGTATTGGAGAATTTGGGTAGTATATGAGAGCCTATGAATTTGTGGTGACGCATAAAAGTGTATTAGAACAGATGACCCAGCTACAAATAAAGCCTAATGATGTAAAATACATCGAATTGTACAAGGAGTACATTAGGCTGAATAAAGAGGGGCATAAAAAAACATATATAATCCAGTATCTGTCGGATGAGTACAATGTGGATGAAAGGACTATATATAGAGTTGTGAATAGATTTTCACAGGAAATCGAAATGTAATTGATTAGGGTGGGCTGGAGCTCACCCTATTTTTTTGCTGACAAGGCGTGTCAGTGTTATTGACTTCGTAAATTCTTATAGCCGTATCTTGTTTCTTACCTTTGTTTCAAACAATTACGAGATATGGCTAAACTATTTATCAACAAAGACATTGCTCCTGACTCGGATAAGGCAAAGTATTGGCTTTCCGGTGAGGATAGCATATCCTTCACAGATATACAATATTTCATGGATTGGATGGATCGAAATGATAATCGTATTGATGTTGAAATCCATTCTTGTGGAGGGGACTGTGTGGAAGGGTATGCAATCTATGATGCTCTACGTGCTTCCGGTAAGGAGATTTCTTGCAAGGTTGTGGGTACATGTGCGAGTATGGCTACAGTGATTTTGCTTGCAGCTCCATTGGAAAGACGAACAGCATACGCACATTCGTCTCTCTGTATACATGATCCATATGGTGATGGAGCATTATTGAAAGGGAAGGTTACTCCTGAAAGGCTTGAATCCATTGCTGCAGACCTCAGAGCAGAGAAACAAAAGATGCTGGACCTGTATGTGGAGCGTACTGGGCAAAATAGAGATGTGCTGGAGACACAGATGGCAACGGATAGCTGGTTCGGCCCAGAGAAGGCGATTGAACTCGGATTCATTTCTTCGATAGTTCCGGCTATTTCAGCGAAGAAAGAAGAAAACATTATTAATCCTAAAACAAATATTATGTCGAAAAAGGAAGTAAAGGTTGAATCAACTTTGCTTAGCCGTCTCCTGAGAAAGTGCGGTTACGCAAAAATTGAAGATGTTCCGGCAGTAGGTATGGTTATAACTACCTCTACTGGGGAAGAATTGAATGTAGAACGTGAAGAGGGAGATATTCAAGTTGGAGATCCGGCTTCTCCTGATGGCGAGTTTGTGCTTGAAGATGGGCGAACGGTAGTTGTTCAAGAAGGTGTGATTACGGAAATTCGTGAGCCAGGAAGTGAAGATGAGGACGTAGAGGCATTGAAGGCACGCATTGATGAACTGGAGTCGGAGGTGGCCGACCTTAAATCGAATGCCAAGACGGAGGATGAAATTAAGGTACTTGATGCGGTAGCAAAGGCTGGAGGTATTGAAAAGCTGACTAAAGCGGCCGCAAGTAAGTACATTCCAGCGGGACGTACGACCACTTACGGCAATAATCCTGAAACAAAGCATGTGAGTAAGATTGAACAGAAATTGGATGAGATCAGAGAAAAAAGAAAAGGAGGTAAAAGATGACGTGGGAACAATTAAGTAGTTTGACACCTGATAATGGTGCGATTCGTAATTTGAGAGACTTGATTATTGCAGAGACGTTTACTGATCCTGAATTGGAACGTTTCTTCACTCTTGTACAGAATGCAAAGAATGGTGAAAAAATTGGGTATCGCGGAGCAATGAGTGATGTCGGTTGGGCCGGATCTGGCTGTAATCCAAGCTATAAAAATGCAACCATTCAATTTCTGGAGAAAGAATGGTCGATTGGTGATTGGCAAGTTCCTTTAAAGTGGTGTTATACAGATCTGATTAATACTATTGCAGAATATTGTCTGAAAACAGGGACAGAAATCGGTGATCTCACTTCAACTGAATATATGGATGATATTGTATATCCAGCACTGAAGGATGCAATGATGAACATGATGTGGCGCTTTGTATGGTTCTCAGATAAGGATGCAAAACTTCATTCTGAATCTGGAGTCTTGTCTACAGGAACTGATACTGAGTTGTTTAAAACAACCGATGGCTTGTGGAAACGCCTTTTTACTATTGGAACTTCCAGTGCGGGTCAAAAAACAGCTATTGCAGCTAATAGTGAAGCAACGATGGCCGAGCAGTTTAGCAAGTTGAAGGAGTCTGGAGTCGCAATCGGAATCTTCGATGCGATGCTTGAAAATGCTGATGCTCGAATCGCAGGTTTGCCGGGTGCTGGTATTTTCTGTACTAAAACACTTGCAGATGCGTTGACAAAAGATTTGAAGCGTGAATACAAGGAAATCCTTACATGGGAACAGATCTTTGGAGGAATGAAAGTGACAGAGTATAATGGTGTTCCTGTATACCAGATTCCGGTGTGGGATAGAATGATTATGAAATACCAGAATGACGGAACGAAACTTAATCTTCCTCATCGTGCTGTGTTTGGTTCTCCTCGTGAAATGCTGGTAGGTACCCCAGCAAATGACTTGATTTCAGAATTGGACATTTGGTTTGATAAAAAAGACCGTATGAATTATTTGTACTCTACTGGTAAGATGGGAACACAGATTGGGCAGGATGATTTGTTTCAGTTAGCTTATTGATGAAAGGAGGAATTATGTCAGGAATTTGTGATTATGCAATAAAAAGAGATATCGTGGCGAATTGCGATGATCCGCTCGTTCCTGGAGTCGAGCAGGAAGGTGTTATCATGAACCGGAAGGACGTGGATTTTGCTACGGTAGCTTTCAATGCAACACGTAAAAATGTAATTGAAACGCTGGCGTTGAAGGAAGGTAAGAAAGCCTATAAGGTTATTGTGCCTGGAAGCACTCCGTTTACCGGAACGAATACGGCACTTGCTGTCGGTACCTATCAGAATACGTTTACCAATACGGTGAACATGGTGATTCTTGCTAATGATCCGGACGTGTGTGCGGACATTATTGACGGACTGGCAAACGGTGAATATGTGGTAATCTTGGAGAACAAGGCAAAAAACTTGCAGAAAGAAGAGAATCCGGGTGATTCCGCATTCCAGATTTATGGTTACTACCAAGGCTTGAAGGCTGCCGAAATCAGCAATGATAAATACTCTGAAGAAACCGATGGCGGCTGGTCCATATCCTTACAGGAAACTAAGGTACCAAAATCTGCTTTGTTCCTTTACAAGACAGACTATGAAACGACCAAGACGGCTATCGATACATTGACATCACCAGCAGCTTGATATGGAAGTGATAGATGTGGTTAATAGGTTGAAAGAGTTGGGAAGCATTGCTTCCCTCTCTTCTTCTGACAAGGTAGAGATTGAGAATCTGTATACGCTTGTCCTTGACAAGAAGTTTGCCCGTACATCTTGTAGCGATTGCTATCATGATGCGGTTATAGAAATGAGTGTGTATCTTAACAAGAACGGAAAGATGAAAGAAAAATCAGAATACGGTTTGAAGAATGGCGTTCTCCTTCAGATGGGATTTGGAAGCGCGGAAATGTACACGAATGCCAATCTTACTGATGAAGCTGCAGAGAAGTATCTGGCGAAATACCCGGACAACATTAAGTATTTCTCAAAGAAACCCGATGACTGGGAGGAACGAGTAAAGTCCAGAAAGGACGGAAATATGGTGATTAATAACGAGCTTGTTTCTCTCATGGTGGAAGCTATGAAGGATGGAGTTTCAAGCAAGTCAATTCAGGAAGAGTTCAAGGGTTATAAAATCTCCGGAAAGAATATTACAAAAAAAGTCCTGACAGCTCACGTAAACAAGGCTCTGGAAGTTTTTGCTGATATGCAGGAGAATCCGGAAGAAAGTGAAGAAGGCAGTGAGAATGGGGATGATCATGAATCTACTGATGGACAGACCGATGAAGATGGAGAAGCGGTAGAAGGCGCTGAATAAATTAAAACCTCACGGAATTATGAAAGTAAAGGAGCTTAGAAAGAAGAGCAGTGTAAGGGTAGATATACGCTATCTGCAGCAACTTGGAATACAGTCTTACGGGGATGATAACCTCTATCCGCAGACGGTAAGAAATATCATTGCAGCGAGTTCTACCGGAAGTGAATGTGCGGACCGTTTCGCAGATTTTATTGAAGGTAACGGATTCCGTGAGGTTTCTTTCTCTGAGTATGTGGTAAACCGGAAAGGAGATACGGCTGATGACATACATTCACTGGTATGTCGGGATATGGCTGACTTCAATGGAATTGCTGTTCATGTAAATTATAATATTCTGGGCCAGATTGTGGAAGTTCAGCATATCCCATTTGAGAACTGCCGTTTGGTGGAGGAAGATGATAACGGATATGTGGCAAAGATTGCCGTGCATCCAGACTGGAGCGGTATGAAAACTAGGAAAGGGAAAAAGATTCGCGTCGTTAAAGAGAATATCGATTATATCGATGTGTTTAATCCGCTGAAATCTGTTGTCCTGGCACAGATTGAAGCTGCCGGTGGTATTGAATATTACAAAGGGCAGGTGTTATGGGTGTCCATGGCTGGGAAACAGACTTATCCGATAGGTAAATCTGACCGTGTCATTACCGAGATGAGTACGGATGAGGGGCTTTCCAACGTAAAGTACAGAAATGTGCGGAATAACTTCCTTCCGTCCGGTATGGTCGTGACTAAGAAAGGTTCGGATAGTGTCAGATACGATGAAAAAGGTAATGAAATAAAGATTCCGGAGGATGACGGGTTCTCTGATAGCCTTGTAAAGCTACAGGGTGATACTAATTCTCTGAAGCTTATAGAGGTAACGCTTGAAAATGACGAAGAAATGCCTGAATTTATCCCATTCACTACACAGAATTATGATAAGGAGTTTACCGTTACAGATGCGAGCGTGGTAGAGCGAATTTATTCCGCTTATGGGCAGGAGCCGTGGTATTGTATTCGTATCGGGAAAGTGGGCTTTTCTGGAGATATATTGGAGGATGCATTTGAGTATTATAATTCTATTGTCAGCAAGCAACAACGCTTGATAGAGCGCACGTTTGACCGTATTTTCCGCTACTGGTTTGAGGTCGCAAACCAGTCAATGGATTTTAGTGTACAACCATTAAAGTATGTAAGAAATGCAGGAGTATCTGATAACAACGCTTGAGGTTTCCACTTTATCCCGTAGTATGTCTGTGCATGTTGATGAAGACAAGATAGAAACGTATATACGGGAGTCTGAGAATATTGATATCAAATCAGCTCTTGGGGATTCCCTATTCCTTGATGTGAAAGAGCATCCGGAGAAATACGTGATTCTGCTTGAGGGAGGGACATATGAAGACAAGCGTGGAGAGAAAAAGATGTTCATGGGTATTAAGACCGCATTGGCATATTATACCTATGCACGAATTGTGAAGAATGGTGATGGGAGCGTAACTAGATATGGATTTGTGCAGAAGGAGGATGAATATAGCACTCGTCCAGATATGAAGGAGAAGGTAATGGCTTATAATGATGCGTTTTCCATCGCTGACAGATATCTGAAGGAGTGTGTAATGTTCCTTGATGACAGGAAGGAAGAGTACCCGCTTTATAAAGGGTATGGGAAAATAAAAGCCAATAGAACTGTTTTTAGAATTATAGGAGATTAGTCATGAAAGATTCGCTAAATACATTGAAAGAATTAGCCAGCAGCGTTCGCAACGCAACTAAAGAAGGTGAAAATTCAGCAGAGCGAATAGGGAGATTGTTTGAAGGGATACTAGAGTATATTAAGACTCCAGAATCAATAGAAAACTACTTCGAACTAAAGCAGGATAGCAATGGGTTAGACTATATTTACACAAAGTACAACATTGCATCTGCTGGTGCACTTTCTATGTATGCAAGCGATAAGATTAATGTTCCTTCAATTTACGATGGCCTTCCGATTGACAACGATACAATCTATTGGCATGAAGTAGATGGATCCAAGGTGCTTAAAGCAAAAGGAGGGGGAGGTGAGGCTGGCTCAGTTCAGTGGGATAATATCTCAGGTAAGCCTTCATGGATTGAAGATACAAAACCATCCTATTCATGGTCTGATATTACTGGTGAAAAGCCTTTCTATACGAAAGAAGAGATCGCTTCAAAATATGTTACTATTGATACCGAGCAGGAGATAACAGCTTTAAAGCATTTCACTGCCGGTCTCTCAGTCGGAGAATCAAAGAAAAAGATCTACGAAGAAAACGGTGTTGTCTACATTGATGCAGATGTAGCTGTTACCGGAGCAATGACATTTTATGCAACGGCTGGTAGAACTGTATCAACAATTATGGATGCTGTTACAGTGGATGGTATTACTATCAAAAAGGAAAACAATGTACTAAAAGCTGTATCAGGTGCAGGAAGTTCCTTCGATGAAAATGCCATGTGGTCTGCACTTTCCGGATCTTCGGACAACCAGATCAACAAGTCGCATCTTACTAACGCACTGGCCGGATATGCAACCCAGAATTGGGTTATAGAAAACTATGCCACTAAATCAGAGTTGTCAGCTGTGTCTAATAAGCTGAATGACTTCTTGGAAGGCTCTGATACTGACACGATCATAAACAAGTGGAAGGAACTGGAAGCATTTCTGTCCGGCATGGTCGAAACAGATAATCTTGCGGAAATACTTGAAACAAAAGCTGACAAAAAATATGTAGATAGCACGTTTGTAACATTAGCAACAAAGCAGACAATAACCGGGGAAAAGACATTTTCCTCTGTGCTGAATACAGCCGCTATCAAGGCATCCGGAGCTATTACAGCACCTTCGCTGGCAGTATCGGACTGGGTTACTATTGCTGGAATTAAGCTGAGGAAGTTGGAGGATGGTGCGCTAATGCTGGAAGGAAATCTGGCATTAACTGGGGCTTTGACTATGTACGCTAGCAATGGGCAAAGCTTTGATACAATTTATGATGGTCTCCCGATCGACAATGATACTATATACTGGCAAGAAGTTGACGGATCAAGAGTTTTGAAAGCAAGAGAGGGTAGCGGATCATCTTTCGACAAGTCTGCCATGTGGACGGCATTGGCCGGATCTACCACGGAACAGATCAACAAGTCGCACCTTACTACGGCCTTAACTGGCTACGCTACTGAAAGCTGGGTGTCCGGGAAAAACTATGCCGTTAAAGCTACAACATTAGCTGGCTATGGTATAACAGATGGAATTAATGCTGTCAGTGTTACCGGAACAGGTAATGCCGTAACTGCTGCATCTATTAGCGGTCACACTCTTACTCTGACCAAAGGAAGTACGTTCAGCCTAAGCGGTCACAAACACGCATGGGCTGACATAACCAGCGGAAAGCCTTCAACCCTGTCCGGGTACGGAATCACAGATGCTTATACTAAGACAGAATCAGATAGCAAGTACCCAACAAAGACAGGAAGCGGAGCAAGCGGAACATGGGGCATTAATGTTACAGGTAATGCTGGAACAGCTACTAAGTTACAAACTGCTCGTTCTTTGTGGGGAAACAACTTTGATGGGACTGCTAATATTAGCGGAGATATTACATTGGCTATTGGGAAAGGAATATATCTAATTGCTAATGATGAAAGATGGTTGTTGCAAACAAAGAGATCTGATAATACTCAAATAAATGGAATTAAGACAAATGGCTTCCAAATGTGCACGTATTTTGGAGATACAAAAACGATGCAATTTAGCAATGACAGAATATATTCTTATGTAGATTTTAGAGCAGAAAAAGATTTATATATTAACGGAATCCGTCTGCATAAAACCGCAGACGGAGTAATTACGCTGGAGGGAAATCTAGCCGTAACAGGGGGTGTTACTACCTATGCAATAGATCCGGTTTCAGCATCTACAATTATGGATGGAGTGGTAGTAGATGGTACTACTATAAAGAAGGAAAACGGGAAATTAGTAGCAGTAGGAGGTGGAGAAGCTGGTAGCGTTGCATGGGGCAATATTTCCGGAAAACCTTCTGTATTCCCGACAAATATTGCAAATATTACTGACCTGCATTCTAGCTGGGATTCTGTTCTAGCAGCGCAAAAACCTGCATGGCTTACAGCTGTTAGTATTGCTACTATTTCGGATCTTAACAGCGGATGGGACGCGCTTTTGAAAGCCGCACCTTCGGCATACGTTACTCGCTGGCCGACTATTTCAGAGGTTACAAATAAGCAGAATTTAATTGTAAAACTTAACGGAGGAACAACAGAAGGAACGAACCAGTTTACCTATAACGCAACAGGAGCCAAGACTATCAATATAACTCCGGCCGGGATAGGTGCGGCAACTAGCGGTCATACACACGCTATGTCTGCAATTACCGATTTGCACTCTAGCTGGGATGCGCTGTTAAAAGCCGCACCTTCCTCTTATGTTACTAGATGGCCTTCTTTTGCAGAGGTAACTAGCAAACCGACTACATTAGCCGGGTATGGAATTACAGACGCACCTACAAAAACAGGTGGAGGGGCAAGCGGAACATGGGCAATTAATATTACAGGAACAGCAGGTGCGGCACATAGCGCTGATTCAGCAGTAAAATTGCAAAATGTTAGGAAACTTTGGGGAAACAACTTTGATGGGAGGACTGATGTGACTGGACAAATAAATGCTTCAAATGGTATTAAACTACCTTATAGAGGATCAATAGTAACACAATTTGGCAATTTATTAAGAACTGATTATAGCGAAGGAGATTACAACGATTTTTTTGAATTAACAGCAAGAGGATCGGGATCATCAGAAAATAAATTATTAGGCGGTAACAGTGGATTGCTTACATGGAGCGGAAACCGATTTATCTTTAATTCCTATGGTGTGGGATGGTATGCTGAAGATGGCGAATGGATGAGAACTTATAATAGTTTATATGTGCCTAAGAATGTTCAATGCAAAGGTAATATCGAATGTGATAATAAAGTTATATGTACTACACTACAAGCTAAAGAATTAGATATAGCTTATGGCACAAACTATAAGTTTGTTAGGATGAGTTGGAATGGAACTAGCGGAGATGTCGCTTCATTCTTTGTTCCCGGATCGACATCTCAGTGGTTTAGAATGGAATTAAGATCTAATGGAGTTTTATATATAAATGGAGATTTTCTTTCTGGTGGAGGCAGTACGTTCTATGGATCTGATATTCGATACAAATCAATCATTCAGCAAGTAAAGTTATCTCTGTTAGAAATTGCAAATGCACCTTCGTTTATTTACAGATGGAACAAACAAGGCATGAATCAAAATAGACTGAACTTGGGAGGATCTGCACAATACGCACAGAAGATACTTCCGTGGGCCGTTAATGATAATGATAATTTCCTATCTATGGACTACGCAACAGTAGCATATACGTTTGCGGTTCATACAGCTAGGCATTTGATGAACTACGAGAGCAGAACCGATAAGAAAATCAAGAAACTTGAGAACAGAGTTAAATATTTAGAGAAACAACTTAAAAAGCTAGGCTATGAAGAAGTTCGTACTTTGGATGATCAGAGTGTTTAAGTTAGACATTCCGACCGAAAAGATTGTAACAAAAGTAGTGGAGAAACAAGTATTGATCCCGGATAATGGGGTTATTGAAGGAGATTTACTTGTCAAAGGTCATGTTACAGTAAAGGGATCTTTGGACGTAGAAGGGAATCTTGTAGTGTATAAAGACGCTACATGCAAATTTAATAGTAAGGAGGAATAACTATGGCAGTTTACGATATTTTACCAACCGAAAACCTGAAATGGGATGATATCCGAGATACACTCAATGCAGGCGGAGGAGTAGTTGATAATAATGCTATTACAGCATTTCAAAGCGGAGCAAACATTAATATGTTTGCAAAATATAAGCCTTCTGATATTGGTGCTGTAAACTTTACGAGAGATAACCCCGGAGCATTTGTCGTTGATTCCTGGGACGGTCAACTGGTTACTATCAAAGATAAATGGTGGATCGGAAAGAATGGAACATGCAATATAAACATTCCTATTATTGATAATTTGGAAAACAATTCTCCAAATGACGTTCCATGGTCTTATATACCAGTTCCGGGTGGTCAAAATGCACCTTACCGGTTAGGAGACTTTGCCGGGTATGATGCAAAAGCGACAAGTGATATGATCACATTGGTAGTGCCGGAATATGTTGTAATAGGACAAAGTTTGAGAGTGCCGATATATATGCCGGAAAAGAGAGAAACTGAACTTACTCTTAACGACATATACGATGTGACAGGTGGTGTTACTTTGGTGTTCCGAATTTGGGTGCAGGGTAAAACTGGATATTACAAACTGGTAGAGTTTCAGCCCAAACATCAGACAATGCTGGAGATAAGCGCGGAAGATCTGGAGTTTATCGGAATGTCCCCAAAAGATACCGTATGTATGCACCTTATGGCAAAAGATGTAAAAGGAAGGTACAGAAACATGAAGGCAACTGAAGATACAACGACTTTGTATAAAGTCAAGGTTTTCTCTACCAAACCATACGACTTTGTTACTCCGCGTGGTGAGGTTCTGCAAAGCAATTCCGATATTAAGAGATTGCGCCTGTACAACATTACGTTTGGTATTACAGCCGTTGGATTTTCAGGAGGTACGCTGGGAGCTGGTAGTAAGATTGCAGTGTACAGATACAAGTCGGGCAATGTCAATTATAAGTATGAGCAGCCGTGGTACGAAACTGGCCCTGCCGGAGAATTAACGGTAGCAGCTGGTGAAATCAGGTATTATCCGATAGTAGACAGTTTCGATTTTACCACAAACGATATAGACGAAAGTGTAACTAAAGCTGTCGTTATATGGTGGAATTCCAGTTATATAGAATTATCAAGACTTGAAGTTACAATAAGAAAAACAGACTTTTAATTTAAAAATTATAGTTATGGCAAAACAAGTAAAATTAGTGATCAACAACCGCAATGAGCAGGTGAATTACGATTCAAACGGAAAGGAATCCGGCAGCAACACCTCAGCTAGCTATAATGTAGTTTCTGAGACCGGTGAACAGATAGGATCAGTCAATGTTTCCAATTCATTTAACGTGTACGGGGAATATTCCGAAGCGATGGCTTCCCTTAACCAGAAGATCGCTGAAGCGTTCAAAACCTTCAATGATACAATTACATCTAATTCAATTATCTAACCTAAAAAACAGGAATTATGAAACAGAAAGATTTGGTAGAAGCATACAAACTATTGGGAGAAGCAAGTATTAAGTCTTTGGAAGACAAGGACGGAGTAATTATCATCAAAAATCGCATGGCAATGAGGTCTTATGCTGATGCTTGTGATGCAATGGTAAAAGATGCTAAGGAGAAATTCGAACCGGAAGGAATCGAAGCTATGCAAGAAAAACTTCAGAATTGGGATAAGTTGTCAGTGCCAGAACGTAAAGAGGTCGATAATTTTTATCGTGCCTATCAGGAAAAGATTGATGCAGTATGTGGTCCGGAACTTGATAAGGAAATTGATTGTTCAATTGAAAAAATTTCAGTGGATGCCGGCATGAAACTGCTGAAGGAAAACGGGTGGCCGATATCTAGATTAGATACTATTGCTTTTATGGTAGGTTGACATGGAACAGCTGAGTGAGATATCCAATATCATCGGCGGGATAGTTACTACTATCCTGCTGCCTTTGCTGGGCGTATTCATGTTCTATGACCAGAAAAAGCGCAAGGAAGAAGCAGCCGCACGCAAGGCTGAAGCTGACAATATCACCAGTTATGCGGCTGAATGGAAGGAGCTATACGAGAAGAAGGAAAATAAAGTTCACGAACTTGATGCAAAGATAGACCAGCTTTATGCTGAGAAAAACGAGGACAGGCAACGGATCCGTGAATTGATGGAGAAAAATCAGGAACTGGAATTAAAGAACCAGTCGCTTGAAATTACGAAATGTAAGAAAAGGGGGTGTCCAGACAGAGAGCCGCCAAGTGATTATTAATTAAGAAGGAGAAGAAATGAATAAGATAGACGCAATCGTAGTTCACTGCTCGGCCACACGTGCTGGGCAGGATATAGGAAAGAAGGAAATCACTCAGATGCACCTGCAGCGTGGGTTCAGCACGATCGGGTACAATTATGTGGTAAGGCTGGACGGGACGGTAGAAGTTGGCCGCTCGCTCACCATTGCCGGGGCACACTGCAACAGTAAAGGGTTCAGCGGGCTAAGTTACAACAAACATTCCATTGGTATCTGCTACGTAGGTGGTACGGATGCGCACGGCAAGGCCGCTGATACTCGGACGTCGGCCCAGAAGACAGCATTGCGCGAACTGATCGCCAAGTTGATCAAGCAGTACCCAGATATTAAAGAAGTGCTCGGCCACCGTGATACCAGTCCTGATCTCGATGGTGACGGCATTGTGGAGCCTAACGAGTGGATCAAAATGTGTCCGTGCTTTGATGCTGCTGAAGAATACAAAGATTTGCTTCCATGAGCCTGTACGACTACATAATTAAGAAGGTGAGCCGGTGCATTACGCTGGCTCCCTTCATGTGCATGATTCTTGTGTGTTCCTGCCGGACGGTAAAGTACGTGCCGGTAGAAAGCAAGGCTGATAGTGTCGTAGTGGAGAAGCTGGTGGAAGTTCAGTTACCGCCAGACAGCGCCACTATCCGAGCCTTATTGGAATGTGACGAGAACGGGAAAGTCGTACTGAACTGGCTGGATATCGCTAATAGCAAGAACGCCCAGGCTCAGTTAACTATTGATAGCCTTGGCAATTTGTTGGCGAAGATGAAGACTCATCCAGATACGGTTTACTTACCGTCAAAGGAAGTTACGGTTACAAAAGAGGTGAAGGTACCCTATCCAGTAGAAAAAGAACTCACTACTTGGCAGCACCTGAAGCTGAAACTTGGCGGATGGGCGTTTGGAATAGTTATCACAATGTCCTTTATATTTATTAGTTGGATGGTGTATAAATTCAAAAAAAAGTGATTACTTTTGCTTCCGGAAGGTAATTATAGTGCGAAGGTTCCACCTCTTTCCATTCCGAACAGAGAAGTTAAAATTCGCCGCGCTGATGGTACTGCATATTTGTGGGAGAGTAGGTAATTGCCAAAGATTCTAATTTATTAACATTTTAATTATAAGTAATATTATGCTTAAAAAAATGATGAAGTAGGGGTCTTTATGGATAAAGAAGACCCCAAGTAAGTTTCAAGTTTGTGTTTTGACTGTATTGATGTATATTACATTAGTGATAGGAAACTATCACTAGTTTCAAAAAAGTCCAAGTTAGTAGCAAGCTGAAAGAGTATTATCCGCTATCTGCGGTATAGAAAAGTCACTTCGTGAATATAATGAAGGTAAAACCGTAAAATACGAACTTGTATGGAAAGGGAGATTCCGATCCTAATGATGAAAACATGAAAAAACATAGTCGGTCAGAACGAGAAGTTTTATGACCGACTTTTTTGTTTCTGTAGGTAAAACGTTAGTTTTACCAAACCTGAAGCCTAAACGAATTAATATCCGGAAGGGGCTTTGTTTTTTCAGATAAATTCCCCATCTTTGTGGTGCGTTACATATTTTTAATAGGGAAGGGAAGACCTGACCGTTAGGCATCGGACAACTTAATGTGGCCCGATGCTTCTTCATATACGGTTCCGTCCCGTGTTGTATGCTTAATGGCTACACTGTACCCTTCCCTAAGGATATGTAACGCAACGGGTAGCGGGACCGTTTTTCTTTTCCTGCCGTAAAATCTTTTCTATGCGTTACATTTTATCGAAGAAATTCATCGGTTATGGTCATTATGAACTTACTATAACAGATCCATCAGGAAATGTAAAGTCTGTTATTACTGGAGATACAGACCTTATATATAGGCTTTCCTCTGAAGATGAGAAAGAGAGGGAAGAAGCTACCAATGAAGCGATAGCCTTAACTCTCACTTTAAAGTAGGTTGTCGAATATCTTCCTCATTGCATTGTCTGCATGGTTTCTCATCACACGGACATAATTGAAGATCGGTCTATTGGTCTTCATGCTTTGGCCGATGCAGTATTCCAGTGTTTCCAGTGCAATGCCCAGATCAAATCCATGTTGGACGAATGATTTACGGGCAGAATAGAACACAACCCTTTTTCTTATCCCAGCCTGATCAGCAACCGCTTCCATTTTTCGGGATATAACAGAGTATGCCTTCCCGAATGTATCAAATTTGCCAAAAATGAGTTTCCCGTTTGGTCTCATGTATTTCTTGATTATTTCCCGAGCTTCCGGTTGGATGGAAAACGCGGTCTTACTTTCGCCTTGCTTTTTGTTCTTGGTCTTCTGCCTATAATATTCTATATAGCTTTTCCGAAAATCCACCTCCAGCATATCTACCAGGTTCATTCCACCAAGATAGTACGATAACATGAAGATGTCTCTAGCTACACCTATATTATATTTGGTGGGATTGATATCACGAATGGCTTTCAATTCATCGACTGTCAGGTCCAATTCACGGACATTGGCTGCTGGTGCCTGTACATCCTCGAATGGATCATCTTCATACTTGCACATTTTCCTTTTCTCTGCAAAATGTACGACTACTTTGACTAATGTCATGTAGATACGTACGGTCGTGGGGGACAGCCTTCGTTTCTCGAGGTTCTTACGAAACTTCTTTATGTCACGTGGAGTAATCATCGTAAGGAACAGATCACCGCATTCTCGGATGAAGGAGTTACAGGCTAGTCTATACAGTTTTTCTGATTTGTTGCGTTCGTCTTCCTTTAATTCCTCTAGATATTCGGTCATTGCATCCGAAAATTTCGCGTTGTTGTAATCTCTTTTTCGGACCAGAAGCTCCCTGAGCTCTGAACAACTGTACCCAGATATGAAAGAAGTGTGGTCGATGATGTCTTGATAATAGTTCAATAGGTTTCTCAGCTTTACGTTCATAGTAGAAGCGTCAGATCTTCCGATGACCATGCCATCCTTAAATTCAGATTCATCATTTATGATGCAATCTGTCGGAATATATCGTGTCTCGGAATTATGGGCCAGAGATATTCTAATCTTGTGCCTTCCGTCAATCAGCTTCTTTGCTGGTACGATTCTAAGTTTCAATGTAGCCATTTTCTTCTTTTTTTTAATGTAATAATCTTTCGCGACAATGAATCCGTAGAAAATAGGCTTCCGATAATGGTTCCGACAATTAAATTTCGCAACCTGTGGAAATATGCAGGGAATTTCTTTTTTTGTAATGTCTTGAGAACTACAAAAAAAGATACTCCCGGCAATCTCTATTGCCAGGAGTATCACAACACAAAAACTAAACTAGACTTAACTAAACTATTCTAATAAGGAAGTTTCACAACTTCCACTTATTATGTACAGCACAAATATAGGTGTTAAATTAATTCCTTGCAAAATAAAGTGCAAAAAAAATGAACTTTTTGCGCATTATTTTGTTTACGCTACAAACATCTTTCAAATAATATGTTCGTTAACATAAATTTGTAGCTCTTGCTTGTAGCTGTCTGAAATAGGAATGTATTCTTTTCCGAAAACAATGCGTCCTTTATCAATCATTTTGATTTTCTGTTTTTGTACGATAAAAGAACGGTGGACACGGATAAAACGGTCTGCCGGTAGCTTTTCTTCCATGGCTTTCATGCTCACCAGGGAAAGAATCGGACGCGGGTTGTCTTCGATATGGATCTTGATATAATCTTTCAGGCCTTCAATGTAAAGTATTTTGTCCAGTTCTATCTGAACCAGTTTGTAATCGCTTTTCACATAGATATAATCGTTGATAACAGCGGGTGAGGAGACCGCAGGCTGATTGTTTCCTTCTGCTTTCCGCCGTAGTTCAAACCATTGGATGGCTTTATTGACTGCTTCCATGAAATCGTTATAGCTGATGGGTTTAAGCAGGTAGTGGAGCGCATTCACCTTGTAGCCGTCTAACGCATATTGGCCGAAAGCAGTCGTAAAGACGATCCGTGTACTTTCCGGAATCATGCGTGAAAATTCCAGTCCGTTTAATTCAGGCATCTGAATGTCCAGAAAAAGTAAGTCAACAGGTTGCTCGGAAAGTGCCTGCATGGCTTGAATGGCGCTTGAGTAGCGTCCGCAAAGTTCAAGGGAAGGAGTTTTTCGTACGTAGCTTTCCAATAGTCCTAAAGCCAGAGGTTCATCATCTATGATAGCACAACGTAGGTTCATATTCGTTATTCTTTTTAAGTGGTTATCGTAATTGAGGAATAATATTCTTTTTGGTCTTCACTAAGGTTGCATTCCCATTTGTACCGTCCGGGGTAGAGCAGTTCCAGCCTTTTCTGCACTTGTTCCAGTCCGATGCCGGAGCCGCTTTTGTCATTCTCATTCTTGGGGTAATTACTGTTGCGTATGACGCAATTTACCTGTCCGTCCTTTTCAGTCAGGCTGATGTGGATAAAGCTGTGATTAGTCGGAGAGATTCCATGCTTGAATGCATTTTCAATCAGTGAGATGAAAATAAGCGGTGCAATAGGAGTCTGACTGTCAGGCTTGATGTCAAAATGAGTTTCGATATCTACGTCTTCGGTCACTCGTATGCGCATCAGTTCAATGTAATTGCAAATGAATCCCACTTCTTTGCAAAGCGGAACGTATTTTTCCTGATTGTCATACAGGACATAGCGTAACAGGCGGCTGAGTTCCTGGACTGCTTGCTGGGCCTTGTCTGTATCGAAGGCAATCAAGGCATAGATGTTGTTCAGGGTATTCAGCAAAAAGTGAGGATTCAACTGGTTGCGCAGACTTTTCAGTTCAGCTTCCATCCGGCTCTTCACGGCTTCTCTTCGGGCTGCTTCCGCTTCGCTCCATCGGATACTCATGCGGATGGCTACGCTGAGTCCTACAGTGAATACCAGACTGGCAATATCACGCAGATAGAAAATGAAGACAGGTGGAGTGGGGCGGAACTGTTGGGGAGGAGGGGGCATGTAAATGCCGTGCCACGCCCGCAGTAGTACAGCGAATACAAGGATCGTCAGCAGGTTCAGGAGCAGAAACTGCTTCAGGTGATTGCGAAAAAGGATACGGGGTATGTAGAGAAAATAATTGATGTAGAAGATGACAAAGAAGGATGCAGGGACAAGGGAATGATGTAGAAATGCATTCCAGTCGATGGTTCCGTTGTCACGTTGGGTGAAGAACAGCGAGAATCCAAAGAACATTCCCCAGCAGATGGTATGAATGATAAACTCGAATGGCCGGCTTGTGGTTTCGTTGACGGATTTCATGGGTATATGAGATGTTAACATGAACAAAGATAGTGATTTCTTTTAAAAAAAGGTCCGGCCGCGAGGGATAGTTTTGTAATGGAGAAGCACAAATCTACCACGATTCGCAACCGGACCAGGAAACCAAAGTTATGAAGAACAAAGTTGTTCCAGGTTTATTAAATTTATTCGTAGCGCAAAGCCTCGATCGGATCCAGGTCGGCTGCCTTCTTGGCCGGATACCATCCGAAGAACACTCCGGTCAGGGTACATACGGCAAACGAAAGCAAGACGCTCCAGGGTTGGATAAATACCGGCCAGTGAGCCACACTCTTGATAATGAAGGATGCTCCACATCCCAGTATGACGCCAATCAGACCTCCGGTGATACTGATCAGGATGGATTCGATCAGGAATTGGGACAGGATGTCTATGCCTCGTGCTCCTACTGACATTCGGAGTCCGATTTCACGGGTACGTTCGGTTACGCTCACATACATGATATTCATGATACCGATACCGCCAACAATCAGTGAGATTCCTGCAATACAGGCCAGCAGGGTGGTCATCAGATCGGTTGTCGTGTTCATCATGGAGCTGAGTTCCTGTTGGGTACGGATGGTGAAATCGTCATCATCCTGTTCTTTCAGTTTGTGCTCACGTCTCAGGATAGTAGTGATCTCGTCTACGGCTTCTTCCGTCATGTCTTCAGTCAGAGCTGAGGCAAAGATACCACTCAGATAGGTTTGGGCGAGCAGACGTTTCATTACTGTTGTGTAAGGAGCCAGTACCACGTCATCCTGGTCTTGTCCCATGGAGTTGTATCCTTTGGATTTCAGGACTCCGATCACACGGAGAGGAACCTGATTGCATCGGATGATTTTTCCGATAGGATCACTGCCGTCAGGAAACAGGTTGTCTACAATTGTTTTTCCAATGACACAGACTTTACCTGCAGTCCGGATATCTTCTTCACTGAACATCTCGCCCTGTTCTACGGAGAGCTGGCGGATGGTGAGATAGCCGATACTTACGCCGCTGACGGAAGAAGGATAGTTGTTGGCTCCGGAAATCAGCTGTCCGGATGCGGAGACATTCGGGCTGATGGCAGAAAGGTACATGCATTCTTCGCTCAGGGTTTCATAGTTTTCCAGCTTCAGCGTTTGCATGGATGAAGGGTCCTGCCGTACACCGCCTCGCATTTCAGCCCCGGGATGGATCATGATCATGTTTGATCCCATCTCGGAAATCTGTTTTTGAATGCTTCGCTTGGAGCCTTGTCCGATAGCCAGCATGGCAATCACTGAGGCAACACCGATGATGATACCCAGCATGGTGAGGAAAGCCCTCATCTTGTTGTTGGCCAGTGCGCGAAGCGCTATTTTGAATAGGTTTGTTCCGTTCATATCGTCTTATATATAATAAGGTGTATTAATCGTCATCGTTCTTTGGCAGTGCTGCGAGTGCTTCAGCTGCCGAAAGAATGTGATCGTTGGTTTTGTCTTCAATCACGTGTCCGTCCCGTAACCGGATATTACGACTGCTGTAAAGGGCCAGGTCTGGATTGTGTGTGACGAAGATGATGGTACGTCCTTCCGCATGCAGTTTCTGGAACAATACCAGAATTTCGAAAGAGGTACGTGTATCCAGGTTACCGGTTGCCTCATCCGCCAGAATAACGGCCGGATTGTTGACCAGTGCACGGGCAATGGCTACACGTTGCATCTGTCCTCCTGACATCTGGTTTGACTTGTGTTCCAGACGGTCTCCCAGGCCGACGGCCATCAGGGCATCGATAGCCCTGCGGCGACGCTCGGCTGCTGATACGGATGAATTGTACATCAGCGGAAGTTCTACATTCTCTACGGCTGTTGTTTTGGGCAGCAAGTTATAGTTCTGGAATACAAAACCAATCTTTCTGTTACGAAGAATTGCTCGTTGCGGTTTGCTCATCGTGCGTACGGATACGCCGTCGAGCAGATATTCACCACTGGTGGGAGTATCCAGACATCCCAGTGTATTCAGTAAGGTGGACTTACCGGAACCGGATGTTCCCATGATGGTGACAAACTCTCCTTCCCGGATGGAGAAGGAAACGCCACGCAAGGCATGTACCGTTTCATCTCCCACCTGGAAGTTTCGTTTGATATTTTGGAGTTCAATTACAATCTTGTTCATGGCTGTTCCTTATTTATTTTTCTTTTTGTCTCTTCCCGGAGGGCCTGGCATGAACGGATTCTGTTCACCACCATTTTCCCCGGCTGCCATTTCGGGCATTTCGCTCTTGACAATGGTTTCAGTCACAACCTGTGAGCCTTCGGCAATTCCTTCCAGAATTTCCGTGTTACTGCCGTCGCTCATACCAATCTTCACCGGATGTGCTGTAAAGCCTGTTGCATCGAGTGTCCATACTTTATGCTGTGCCTGGCAGTCCTGAATCTTAAGACCTTTGGCCAGTGTCTTTTCCGGAGTGAAGCGTAAAGCCTTGTTCGGAACTGTCAGTACGTTCTCACGGGTATCTGTATAGATGGTGACATTGGCAGTCAAACGCGGTTTCAGTTTCAGATCCGGATTGTCTGCTGTGATGACGACTTCATATGTGACAACAGTTTCGCTGCTGGTTGTGGAGCTGCTGCTTGAGGTACTGTTTGTACTTCCCAGACGAATCTGATAAACTCTGCCTTCGAATACGTCGTCAGGATAAGCATCGACGGTAAATGTAACTCTGGCACTGTCTTTCACTCCGGCAATGTCTGCTTCGTCTACATCGGCCACTACCTGCATTTTCGTCAGATCGGCTGCAATGTTAAAGAGGGTCGGGGTTTCGAATCCGGAAGCGACGGTCTGTCCTTCTTCAACGTCCCGGCTGGTTACAACTCCGTCAATCGGTGAAGTAATGGTAGCATACGACAGGTTTCTTTCAGCTTTTGCCAGTCCGGCTTTGCTTTCCTCATAGGAACTCTTCGCGCGCTGGTAGTTGTAAAGATTCTGTTCGTACTCTGTATCGCTGATCAGTTGCTTTTCGTGCAAAGTCTTGTTACGGTCATACAACTTTTTCTGGTATTCATATTCGGCCTTTGCTCCGTCGTAAGTGGCTTGTGCCGACTGTAAATCGCTGAGCAATGTCACCTTATCCATCTCAGCAATGAGCTGTCCGCGTTTGACTACTGAATTGTAGTCAACATAGATTTTGTCGATAATACCGGAAACCTGTGTTCCGACCTGTACTTCAGTTACAGGTTCAATAGTACCGGTTGCTGTAATGGAATTACTGATATTTCCTCGTTTTACTGCTGTAGTGGAGAAGTCTACTTTATTTTGAGCTTTGGGGCTTCCGAATATCCAGTATCCTCCGGCTGCGATGACGATGACAGCCAAAGACGTGATAATAGTTTTTTTCTTATTCATAATTTGGATTTTTGAAACAGATTCGTTGAATGGATTATAGTTTGATTTCCTGTCCTGCATAGAAGTTCAGCAATGTGCGATCCAGAATGGCCATATATTTGGCCTGGACACGTTCCTGCCGGGCACTTTGCAGGTTGTTTTTCTCAGTCAGCAGCTCGACGGTATTTTTCATACCCAGATTGAATTGTTCACTGACCATGTCAAAGCTGGTCTGACTGCTTTTTACTTTGCTTTCAGCCGCGGCATATTGCTGTTGCGCGTTGAGGGCATCCAGCCATAAAGTTTCAATGGTGGTGTAAAGTTCCTTTTGCTTGTTGACCAGGTCCAGTTGCGTTGTTGAGTATTGTATCTTGGCTTTCTGGACGTTTGTCTTGTTCTGACGATTGTCAAAGATAGGAATACTCAGGCTGACACCGATTGTGTTGTTCCATCCGTATTTCATCTGTTGGGCCCAGTTGTTCTGACTGGCATTGTTGGTCATGCTGGAAGTTGAGGCCGACAGACTGATACTTGGATAATATCCGGCTTTGGCCGTTGAGATTGCCAGTTTGGCATTATCAATGCTGAGTTTTCCGCTCTGGATTTCAGGACGGGTGTTCAGCGCTGTCTGATAAATGTCCTGCTGGCTGGGAAGCAACTCCATGACATGTTCATCATTGAGTTCCGGCAGTACCAGATCCATTTCTTCAGTACCATCCAGTTCCAGCAGCTGCTTCAGCTGGAGTTTGTAGTTTCTCAGGGAGCTTTCGGCTGTAACCAGTTGATATTGATCGTTGCTTACCTGTGATTCCAGCTGTGCAAGGTCAGCTTTTGATATGCTGCCTTCTTTGAATAACTCTTTGCCTCGTTCGTAAGTTGCCTGGCTTACTTCCAGTGTTCCTTTGTTGATCTCTACGGATTCATCAGCATAGAGGATCTGGATAAAGATCTTGGCAATTTCTTCCTGAAGCATGTTTTCAGTCTCTTCTACTGTCAGGTTTGCAATGTCACGGTTGGTCTTTTGCTGTTTGATGTTATTCAGTCTTTTTCCTCCGTTCCAGAGTGTCCATTGTGCATTCAGACTGTAACTGCCGTTGTAAGTGGTTTTGCTGTCACTGCTGATGATCTCGCTGCCGCTTACGGTTGCACTGTTCTCTTGATAGGGACGGTTCACGATATTGTGTCCCGTACTGAACGATAAGCTGGGAAAGAGAGCTGCCCGGGCACTTTTGATGTCGATTTCACTTTCTTCCAGCGAGAGCTTATTCTGCTGCAACTGAATGTTCTTTTCCAGAGCATAGTTGATGCAGTCGTTCAGGGTCCATTGCTTGCCTTCCTGCGCGGAAAGATGCAGGCTGGCTGCAAGAGTCGCAATTAAAAATAAACTTCGTTGTTTCATTGTTCCTTTGTTTTTATGACATTGCAAAGGTAATTCTCCTTATAGAGAAGTACAAAAGAGATGGATTTCCGGATATTTTTTCGGGATAAAGTGTTGTTTTTTCCCGATAAAGTGCTTCCTTTGTAATTATTATAAAAATAGATTATGATTAAAAAGAATATCATTAGCATTTATACCTTTTATCGTGACGGTTTTCGTGGAATGACGATTGGCCGGACACTTTGGGTTTTGATTCTGATCAAATTGTTTCTTATGTTCTTTGTCCTGAAGTTGTTTTTCTTTCCTTCTTTTCTGAAAGGGAAAGATCAGATGGAGAAGCAGGAGTATGTAGGGAGTGAATTGATAGAAAGAGCTGACAGGAATTTGGAAGACTGATTGTTTAATAATTAATATTGATGTAGTATGTTGGAAAGTATCGACACTTCGATGATTGACTGGTCGCGTGCGCAGTTTGCCTTGACGGCCATGTATCACTGGCTTTTTGTTCCATTGACTTTGGGACTGGCCGTTGTGATGGGAACGATGGAGACATTGTATGTACGTACCGGAGATGAGTTCTGGAAGCGGACGGTTCAGTTCTGGATGCGTTTGTTTGGAATTAATTTTGCAGTGGGGGTGGCCACCGGACTGATCCTGGAATTCCAGTTTGGAACGAACTGGAGTAACTATTCCTGGTTCGTCGGTGATATTTTCGGAGCTCCGCTTGCTATCGAAGGGATCGTTGCTTTCTTTATGGAAGCCACCTTTATTGCGGTCATGTTCTTTGGATGGAATAAGGTAAGCAAGCGTTTCCATCTGGCTTCTACCTGGCTGACGGGACTGGGAGCAACCTTTTCGGCATGGTGGATTCTGGTGGCCAACTCCTGGATGCAATATCCGGTTGGAATGGAATTTAATCCGGAAACGATGCGTAATGAGATGGTAGACTTCCTGGCGGTTGCTTTTTCACCGGTAGCCGTGATGAAATTTCTGCATACGGTTTTGAGCAGCTGGATTGTGGGAGCAGTCTTTGTGATCGGTGTAAGTGCATGGTTCCTGATCCGGAAACGTGAAACCCGTTTTGCGCTGGCCAGTATCAGGGTGGCTGGAGTGATCGGGCTGATTGCCGCTCTTGTAACGGCCGGAACCGGAGACAAGTCGGCTTATCAGGTGGCGCAAGTGCAGCCGATGAAACTTGCAGCGATGGAGGCTTTGTATGACGGCGGCACTCATGAACCGCTGACCGTGGTCGGAAGTCTGAAGATTCCCGAAATGCTGTCATATCTGGCTACACATGAGACTGCCGGTTATGTGCCGGGTATCAATAACATCCTGGCCGGAGGTTATGAAACTCCTGATGGAAAGACAGCTCTTTCTGCAGAAGAGAAGATAGCCTGTGGGAAAAAAGCAATTGCTGCGCTGGCTGATTTCCGGAAAGCCCGTGAAGCTGGTGATGAGGCTTCTATGGCAGCTGCCCGTCAGGTGCTCGATGAAAACATGCCTTATTTCGGATACGGATACATCAAGGACCCGGCGTCTCTGGTACCTCATGTGGGACTGATGTTCTGGTCATTCCGCGTAATGGTCGGACTGGGTGTTTATTTCATTGCTTTCTTTGCCGTGGTCTTATTCCTGGGCTGGAAAAAACAGCTGGAGCGGTTTAACTGGCTTCACTGGCTGGCAGTGTGGAGTATCCCCCTTGCCTATATTGCCAGTCAGGCAGGGTGGATTGTAGCCGAAGTCGGACGTCAGCCCTGGACAATTCAGGACATGTTGCCGGTTGGTGCCGCGATTTCCCGTCTGGAAACCGGTTCAGTACAGACCACCTTCTTTATCTTCTTAATCATGTTTACCGTTCTGCTTGTGGCTGAGATCGGCATTATGCTGAAAGCAATTAAGAAGGGTCCGGGAGCAATAGAATAAATCAAGATTAAAATAATACAGGAAAATTATGGATGCAACTTATATCTTTTTACAACAATACTGGTGGTTTCTGGTGTCTTTGCTGGGAGCCCTGTTAGTGTTTTTGTTGTTTGTTCAGGGAGGAAATTCCCTATTGTTTACATTGGGACGTACGGAAGAAGAGCGTACCATGCTGGTAAACTCTACCGGACGGAAGTGGGAGTTTACCTTTACGACACTGGTTACTTTCGGAGGAGCTTTCTTTGCTTCTTTCCCATTGTTTTACAGCACCAGTTTCGGAGGTGCCTACTGGTTATGGATGATCATTCTGTTCAGCTTCGTATTGCAGGCCGTTTCTTATGAATTCCAGTCCAAGCTGGGAAATCTGCTGGGCAAGCGTACCTATCAGCGCTTTCTGGTTCTGAATGGGATTGTCGGACCTCTTCTGCTGGGAGCAGCGGTAGCAACTTTTTTCAATGGCTCGAATTTTATGGTCAGCAAAGGAAATCTGACTGACGAGATGATGCCTGTCATCAGCCAGTGGGCCAACGGCTGGCATGGGCTGGATGCTTTTGCTGATCCGTGGAATCTGGTTCTTGGTTTTGCCGTATTCTTCCTTGCCCGTCTGCTCGGTACACTTTATTTCCTGAACAACATCCGTCATGAAGATCTCAATCTCAGAAGCCGCCGGCAGCTGGTGAGTGATGCTGTTCCTTTCCTGGTATTCTTTCTGGCTTTCGTGATCCGTACTTTGTTGAAAGACGGTTTTGCCGTAGTTCCGGAAACAGGTGAAATATATATGGAACCGTTCAAGTATTTCCATAACCTGCTGGCCATGCCTTATCTGCTGGTATTGTTCCTGTTGGGAGTTGCCGGTGTATTGTGGGGGATAGGGAAGAGCATCTTCTGCAAACAGTATGTCCGGGGTATCTGGCCGGCCGGAATCGGTACGGTATTGACAGTACTGGCTTTGCTGCTGACCGTAGGGTATAATCACACAGCCTATTATCCGTCTACGGCCGACCTGCAAAGTTCGCTGACTCTGGCAAACAGTTGCTCCAGTCAGTTCACTCTGACTACGATGGCATACGTGTCTGTTCTGGTTCCTTTCGTGCTGGCATATATCATTTATGCCTGGCGTGCCATTGACCGCAAGCCGATTACGGCAGACGAGATGAAGGAACATGACCATACATATTGATAAAGAATTTGGAAACCTGCGGGGCATGCAATATACCGAATAATGGGGATTGCATGTCCCGTATGAATTGTCTTACTTTGCATCCCGAGAAACAGATGAATAGTGTATTGAATATGTGTAGACCGAGAAGTTATAAATCGACTGATAAAATGAGCGACCTGATCTGTGAGAATTATGCCCTGTTGCAGGTGCTGAGCCGTTTCGGCGTATCACTGGGTTTCGGGGACAAGTCGGTCAGGGAGGTCTGCGAGATGAATGGAGTCGACTGCAATACTTTTTTGATTGTGGTGAACTTTCTGACAGAAGAGAACGACCGGATGCAGGATCATCTGGAGGAACTGTCGGTTCCGGCTCTGATGACTTACCTGAAGAATGCCCATCATTATTTCCTGGATTTTCAGCTGCCTGCCATCCGGAAGAAGCTGATTGAAGCGATCGACTGTTCCGGGGAGAATGAAGTTGCTTTTCTGATCATTCAGTTCTATGATGCGTATGTCAATGAGGTACGCAAGCACATGGAATATGAAAACGAAAAAGTGTTTGTCTATGTTGAGCAGCTGCTCCGGGGAGAACATCCCGAGGGATACAGCATCGGTGTCTTTGCAAGACATCATGATCAGATCAATGCCAAGCTGACTGAACTGAAAAATATTATCATCAAATATTATCCGGCCAGCGGTGACAATCAGTTGCTGAATGCGACCTTGTTCGATATATTCAGTTGTGAAGAAGATCTGGCTTCGCACAACCGGGTGGAAGATTACCTGTTTGTGCCTGCCATTATGGAGCTGGAAAAGGAGGCAAAATGAAATCGCAGGAAATCATACATATAGCTGTGGCTGAAACGTCCATGATCGTCCGTTCAGGACTGGTTGCTGTTTTGAAGCGTCTGCCGGACTTAAATGTGCAGACCGTAGAGATAACTTCGAAAGAGGGGTTGCAGCATTGCATGGAAGCTCATCAGCCTGAGATTCTGATTGTGAACCCGCAGTTTGAAGGATGGTTTGATCTGGAGGCTTTCAAGCAGCAATATGCGCGGCAGGATATGAAGATCGTTTCACTGATCTGTACGGTGGTAGATGCCAATCAGTTGAAGGGTTATGACGAAAGCATCAATTTGTTTGATGACCTGGACGCGGTGGCTCACAAGATCTCGACACTGATGAATGTGAACGAAGAGGAGGATAGCGACCAGAATTCGTTAAGTCAGCGGGAAAAAGAAATTATCGGATGCGTTGTACGCGGAATGACGAACAAGGAGATTGCCGAACAGCTTTTCATTTCCGTTCATACCGTCATTACGCACCGGCGAAACATTACCCGCAAATTACAGATTCATTCTGCTGCCGGACTCACCATTTATGCCATAGTGAACAAATTGGTGGAACTGAGTGAAGTGAAAATGAATTTGTAGGATATCGGCAAAGGGAAGGTCGCTTGAGGCAGATTGAAATACCAACAAATAGGTATTGTGGAAAATCAGGGAAACCTCTACCTTTGCAGTGTTAGTCATATTGAAATTACGTAAACCACAAAAGTAAAAGAAGTTAGTTATTAGTTGAGCGCGCCCTGCGAAGTGATTTCGCGGGGCGCACGCGCATTCGGCTCCCGGAGACCGGACAGGAGAGTTCCTGAAGCCCGTAAGAGCATGTTTTGGGACCGGCCGCATGATGCCTCAGAATCGACCGCACGTTGGGACAGAATCGACTGCACGATGAGGCTGCATCGAGCGGTCGTTTGGGCTTCATCGACTGCACGCTGAAACCGCATCGTGCGGACAATGAAATTGCGTTAATTCGCGTTAATCTCTTTTCTCTTTTATTTGAAAAAACTTCCTACTTTTTCTCTTTTTCGTGAATTAAACCTACTTTTGCCATCAGAAAACTAATAACTGAGACTAATGAAAATAGGATTATTTATTCCCTGCTATATCAATGCTGTCTATCCGCAGGTAGGAGTTGCATCGTTTAAACTTCTGAAAAGCCTGGGGGTGGATGTCGACTATCCGTTGGACCAGACTTGTTGCGGACAGCCCATGGCGAATGCGGGGTTTGAAAATGAAGCCGTTGAACTGGCGCGGCGTTTTGACCAGTTGTTTGAGAAGTATGATTATATTGTAGGACCATCTGCCAGCTGCGTGGTTTTCGTACGTGACAATTACGGAAGACTGCTGGCTGAGGAGAAACACCGTTGTGCCAGTGAGGGCAAGGTGTATGATATCTGCGAGTTTATTCATGACGTGGTGAAGCCGACATCTCTGCAGGCTTCATTCCCTCATAAAGTAAGTATTCAGAACAGTTGTCATGGCGTGCGGCTGATGCACCTTTCTTCGCCCAGTGAACTGAATATTCCTTATTACAACAAGCTGCGTGACCTGCTGTCGCTGGTCAAGGACATTGAGATCGTAGAGCCTGAACGTCCTGACGAATGCTGTGGTTTCGGAGGAATGTTTGCCGTGGAAGAACATGCCGTTTCCGGTCAGATGGGCCGTGACAAGGTTCAGCGTCATCTTGCGACAGGAGCCGAATATATTGTCGGAGCAGACAGCTCTTGCCTGATGCATCAGAATGGTATTATTGCGCGTGAAAACTTCCCGATCAAGACGATTCATATTGTTGAAATTTTAGCTGCCGGACTATGAGTACGAAACATTCAAAAGCTGCTGAGACCTTTTTGAAAAACCGGAGTCTGGCAGCCTGGCACGATGAGACCCTGTGGATGGTACGTGCCAAACGAGACAAGATGAGTAAGGCTGTTCCCGAGTGGGAGCATCTGCGTGATATGGCCTGTGCCATTAAGATGTACAGCAACAGTCATCTGGACCAGCTTCTGGTCGAGTTTGAAAAGAATGCGAAGGCTAACGGTGCCCATGTCTATTGGGCCAAGGATGCCGAAGAATATTGTTCCATCGTGGCACGTATTCTGGAGGAGCATCAGGTGAAACACTTCATCAAGAGCAAATCCATGCTTGCTGAAGAATGCGGACTGAATGAATACCTTGAGCAGAAAGGCGTGGAAGTGGTGGAAAGTGATCTGGGAGAACGTATTCTTCAGCTGATGCATAAGAAACCGAGCCATATCGTGCTGCCGGCCATTCATGTGAAGAAGGAAGAGATCGGTGAGCTGTTCGTGAAGGAAATGGGTACGGAACCGGGCAACAACGATCAGACCTACCTGACTCATGCTGCGCGCAAAAACCTGCGCCGGAAGTTCATTGAGGCCGAAGCTGCCATGACCGGAGCCAACTTTGCCGTGGCTTCCACCGGTGAGTGTGTGGTTTGTACGAACGAGGGAAATGCTGATATGGGAACCTCCCAGCCCAAACTTCAGATTACGGCTTTCGGTATGGAAAAGATTGTTCCTGACCGGGATGCGCTGGGAGTCTTTACCCGTCTGCTGGCCCGTTCGGGTACCGGACAGCCTATTACGACTTATACTTCCCATTACCGCAAACCGCGTACGGGAGGTGAACTGCATATTATTATTGTTGACAACGGCCGGAGCCGCATTCTTGGAGATCCGGATCATGTCAAGGCTTTGAACTGTCTGCGCTGCGGTGCCTGCATGAATACCTGTCCGGTGTATCGTCGGAGCGGCGGTTATGCATATACTTATTTTATTCCGGGACCGATCGGTATCAATCTGGGTATGCTGAAGGATCCTCAGCAATATTATGACAACGTGTCGGCCTGTTCACTTTGTCACTCCTGTCAGAACGTGTGTCCGGCAAAGGTTGATCTGGCTGACCAGATCTATTGCTGGCGGCAGAAGCTGCATACTTTGGGTGTGGCCAGTCCGTCGAAAAAACTGATGTCCGGCGGCATGCAGTTCCTGATGGAGCGTCCTTCTCTTTTCAACATGGCGCTGCATCATGCATCGGTGGCCAATGCATTGCCTCACTGGCTGGTTTATAACAGCCTGAACGATTGGGGTAAAGAGCATGAGATGCCTGTCTTTGCGAAGGAAAGTTTTAATGAAATGTGGAAGAAAAACAAAGTGAAGTAATTTTATGAGTAGTCGAGAAGATATATTGGAAAGTATTCGCAGTCATACACGAATGCGTTACGAGAAACCGGATTATGCTCCTTTAGAGCAGGAAGCCCTGACTTATGCCGATAAAGTGGCCCAGTTTTGTTCGGTCATGCAGCTGGTCGGCGGAAAAGCGGTGGTGCTGGGTGAAGGAGAAGATATCAATGAAGTGATCACCCGACTGTATCCGGATGCCGGAAGGATAGCCACCTGTGTGGATGAAGTCAAGGGTCAGGCTATTACTTGTGCCACGTTCCGTCCTGACGATGTCAGCAATCCGGGTGAACTGGACGGTACAGACCTGGCAATTGTTCAGGGACGGGTAGGAGTCTGTGAGAACGGAGCTGTGTGGGTGCAGCAGGACGTGGAACAGCGTGCCGTGTATTTCATTTCCGAAGCGCTGGTGCTGCTGGTCGACAAAAGCCGGCTCGTGAACAATATGCACGAAGCTTATAAGTGTATTGATACCGGTTCCTACGGATATGGAGTATTTATTTCCGGACCTTCCAAGACAGCAGATATCGAACAGGCTCTGGTTATGGGAGCACACGGGGCACGTGATGTGACCGTGATCCTGATCTGAGTATTTCTGAAAATAAAAGACGCACCGAAAGAGTCTAAAAGTTCCTTTCGGTGCGTCTTTGCATTTCCGGAGGTCATTGTTTGGCCGTCCGGCCATCAGGCTTAATGCCTTGCAAGCCCGTTCTGAGTAATCCGGTGTTCTATCGGTTGTACTTTCTGTGTAATTTCGCGGGAATTGTCTGTTTCCATGAACTGGATTCCTGCCCACCACAAAATGTTAAGCACGATAGTTCCAAGAATTAAGGTAGCAGCTGTGATTCTGGCTTCTATCTGTTTTCCGGATATCCTGTGCGGGATCATCTTGATCGATTCAAGTCTTTCCATTTCCACTAGTTCAGTTTTCTCCATGTTAAAAATCCAAATTCTTTCCTTTTCATCCTATAAATGACAGTATTCGCCCAATACTGCATGCAAGGAGTGATTTTTTTTCATTAATTGACGTAAACAGTCTTGAAATATTTGTCGAACAGGGCTTTTGCCTCTTCCAGTTGTTCGGGAGTATTGCATTTTACGTCTTTCAGCTGATATTCCAGGTTCATGGCCTCATACTTGTGGACGCCTAAGGTGTGATAGGGAAGAATTTCCACACGCTCTATCATCTGATAGTTTTTGAAATGTTCTCCCATGGCCTCGATATCCTCACGGAAATAGCTGTAGCCTTGTACCAGCACGTAGCGTAACCAGAACGGTTTTTGGTTTTCTTCCAGCCAGGCGGCAGTCTTCAGTGTCTGTTCGTTGCTTCTGGCTGTCAGCTTCCTGTGGCGGTCGTTGTTGAATTCCTTTACGTCCAGCAGGACGAGATCGGCCAGTGTGAGCAGAGTTTTGACATCTTCATTCCAGATGCTTCCGTTGGTGTCGACACAGATATGTATGCCTGCTTCTTTCAGACTGCGGAACAGGGGAATCAGTTCGCGTGCCTGGAAGGTAGGTTCTCCACCGCTGAAAGTGATTCCTCCTTTCTTTCCGAAGAAAGGTTTCTGGCTGACAGCCATTTTCAGAATTTCTTCAGGAGAAGTTTCCTTGCTTTCTCCTTTGGCATCGATCGTGTCCGGATTGGCACAGTAGAGACAGCGGAAGTTGCATCCCTGAAGGAATACTACCAGACGGATTCCCGGGCCGTCGTAAGTGCCTAATGATTCATACGAATGTACTCTAATCATGGAATTAGTTATTAGTTGTACGAATAAGTAAAGTCTGTCTTGTTTTTGTCAGAGGGGCATAGACACAAAGTCACAACGGGGATATTCCCGCTGTGTCTTCGTATCTTAAGCTATGGAAAGTCGCACTGTCTGCCTTTTGGCAGGCAGACAGGTGCGGTAATTACATGCGTTCGTGGAAGCTGCGTGAGATAACTTCCAGCTGATGTTCGCGGCTCAGCTTGATGAAGTTTACAGCATATCCTGATACGCGGATGGTCAGCTGCGGATATTTTTCCGGATGCTCCATGGCATCTTCCAGCATTTCGCGGTTCAGTACGTTGACGTTCAGGTGATGAGCACCCTTCACGAAGTATCCGTCCATCATGGTCACCAGGTTCTCGATACGGTTTTCCATATCAACACCGAGTGATTTCGGCACGATAGAGAACGTGTTGCTGATACCGTCCTGTGAGTCACGGTAACGAAGTTTCGCTACAGAGCTCAAGGAAGCGATGGCACCGTTCTTGTCACGTCCGTGCATCGGGTTAGCTCCCGGAGCGAAGGCTACGCCTTTGGCACGTCCGTCAGGAGTAGCACCTGTCTTCTTTCCGTACATAACGTTCGACGTAATGGTCAGGATAGACAAGGTCGGTTTGGCGTGCTTGTAAACCGGAAGTTTCTTCAGCTCTTCGTCGAAGTAGTAGATCAGATCGACAGCCAGATGGTCTACACGGTCGTCATCGTTACCGAAGCAGGGGAATTCTCCTTCGATGTCGAAGCCTTCTGTCAGGCCGATGTCGTTGCGGCGGGCAGTTACCTTCGCATATTTGATGGCAGACAGAGAGTCAACGGCAATAGACATACCGGCTACACCATAAGCCAGATTGATCACCGGATCAGTATCAACGAAGGCCATCTGTGCCTTTTCGTAATAATACTTGTCGTGCATGTAGTGGATAATATTCATAGCCTCGTTGTAAACGCGGGCCATTTCCTTCAGTACTTTCTTATAGTTGGCGAGCACTTCTTCAAAGTTCAGTACGTCGCTGCTCAATACCGGGATATCTTTTACCATCAGTGTACCGGTGTTTTCGCAACGTCCGCCGTTGATGGCAAGCAGCAGAGCCTTGGCCAGGTTACAGCGTGCACCGAAGAACTGGATATGGCGGCCGATGTCCTGATAAGATACACAGCATGCAATACCGTAGTCGTCGGAGTTACGCACTTCACGCATCAGGTCATCGTTCTCATACTGGATAGAAGAGGTGTCGATAGATACCTGTGCACAGAATCTCTTGAAGCCTTCCGGCAGTTCCGGACTCCACAGAACAGTAAGGTTCGGTTCGGGTGAAGGACCGAGGTTGTACAATGTCTGGAGGAAGCGGAAAGAAGTCTTCGTAACCTTGGTGCGTCCGTCGTTGAAGCGTCCGCCGATAGACTCAGTCACCCAAGTCGGGTCACCGGCAAAGATATCGGTATAAGCCTGCATCCGCAGGTGGCGTACCATACGGAGTTTGATGACAAACTGGTCGATCAGTTCCTGTGCGTGTGCTTCATCGAGCAGACCGTGTGCCATATCGTATTCGATATAGATATCAAGGAAAGAAGACACATTACCCAATGACATGGCAGCACCGTCCTGTTCCTTAACGGCAGCCAGATAAGCCATATAAACCCACTGTACTGCTTCCTGGGCATTCTGTGCCGGACGGCTCAGGTCGAGTCCGTACTGTTCGCCCATGATCTTGATTTCCTTCAGGGCCTTGATCTGTTCTGCTACTTCCTCACGCAGGCGGATGCGTTCGTCGGTCATCGGACCGGTCAGGTGACGCAGGTCATCCTGCTTTGCCTCGATCAGGCGGTCAATACCATATAAAGCCAGACGGCGGTAGTCACCGATGATACGTCCGCGGGCATAGTTGTCGGGAAGTCCGGTCAGGAATCCCAGTGAACGGAATGAGCGGATTTCTTCGGTATAGGCATCGAATACACCGTCGTTATGAGTTTTACGGTAATGCGTGAAAATATCTTTGACTTTCGGATCTACTTCCATTCCGTTTTCACGGCATGCTTTTTCCACCACTTTAATACCTCCGAAAGGTTTGATGGCACGGCGTAATACTTCATCGGTTTGCAGACCTACAATGACTTCATTTTCCTTGTCAATGTATCCGGGTGCGAACGAGGTAATGGTTGAAACGGTTGACGGGTCGAGCGAGCGAACACCGTTGTTGGCGCGTTCTTCTGCCAGTGCTTCCAGACATTTGTTCCATACAGCCTTGGTGCGTTCTGTAGGGCCAGCCAGGAATGAGGCATCGCCTTCGTACGGGGTGATGTTCGTTTTTACGAAATCGGTCACGTTGATCTCATGGTTCCAACGTCCTTCTTTGAAATTTATTGCCATAGAAATATTAATTATAGAGTAAATAAGGCTTAGTTATCTAAACCGTTGCAAAGGTACTAAATTATTACATACTTCGCAATACCTATAATTAAGTATATTGTTAATTTGCAATAATTACAAAAATGCAGCAGGAGAAAAAGAGAACTTTAAAAAGGAGGTGCGGGAGAGAAGAAATAAAGGCCTCGGGCTTTTTAAAAAACGTTTCGGCGTTTAAGTGAAAAGACTTCGACGAATCAGGTAAAACGTCGAAGTCTTTTTGGACAGTCCTTTCAGGCCTGTTTTTGTCGTTTTTCCTCCTCCGGACTGATGGAACGGATAAATCGTGCGGGTACGCCGGCAACGATGGCATTGGCCGGTACGTCCTTGGTAACCACGGATCCGGCCGCAATGATGGAATTGTCGCCGATGGTGACTCCCTGCAGGATGGTTGAACTGGAACCGATCCATACGTTACGTCCCACAACGATGGGGGCGGGAAGCATGGATTGCCGTTCTTCGGGGGCAAAACCATGGTTCAGCGTGGCAAATACAACATTGTGTCCTACCAGGCAATTGTCGCCCAATGTGATACCACCCTGATCCTGAAAGTGACAGCAGGCGTTGATAAATACGTTTTTTCCTACGGTGATGTTTTTCCCGAAATCTGTGTAGAACGGAGGAAACACCCGGAAAGAGGGATCAACCGGTTTTCCGAACAGGCGGGCAAACAAGTCTCTGACCTCGGGCATGGAATGGTATGCACCGTTGAGCTCAAATGTGATGCGGCGTGCTTCGTCGCTGGCCCGGTTCATGAATTCATAGATCTCCGGTGTGTTCAGAGGCTTACGCTCTTTTACATGCTGAAGAAAAGCTTCCAGTTCCATAGACTTACAGATTTTTTATTTGATGTTTTTCCCCATTTCATACGCTTTCTGAAGAGCTGCATTTCCTTTGATTTCACCTGTATGCCAGACTCCTCCGCAAAAGACCGTTCCACGGACTGCCGGATTCTCCAGACAGTCGAGGAATCCGCTGAAGCTGGTTACAATGCGGTCCATAATTTTTTCATCGTCTTCTGCAGCCGTGGCAATGAAATAGAATTCCTTGTTTTTCATTTCCGTGTAAGGACCACAGCACCGGTCGATAAGCGTTTTCATCTGGGCACTCATGGAATAGAAATAAACCGGAGTTCCCATGACGATGACTTCTGCTTCCAGCATTTTCCGGATGACTTCTGCTGCATCATCATTTTGCGGGCAGGGTTTTTTCTGGCTGCTGCATACATCGCATCCTATGCAGGGATGAATTACTTTGTCGCGCAGGAAAATTTTTTCTACCTGATGGCCGGCATCAATGGCGCCCTGCATAAATTCGTCACAAAGTGAGTCGGAGTTGCCTTTACGGCGGGGGCTGGATGAGAGAATCAATACTTTTTTTGTCATATTCAGTGTGTATCAAGATTATTGTTTAATGTACTTACAAAGTTAGTGACTTTTTGCGGTTGGACGCGTAGACAGATTACGGATTCTATGACCACAATTACTGCTTTCTCTAAAAGCAGTCACTCCGGATGATACGGGAAATATCATCCGGAGTGAAAGGAAAAGTCAGCTGTATCCCGCCGGTCAGGAACGGAAATGGTTCAGTGCTTTTTCCACAATGTGGTGCATGTCATAATATTTATACTCGGCAAGGCGCCCTCCGAAGATGACATTTTTTTCTTCGTCGGCCAGTGCCTTGTATTTCTGGTAAAGCGCATTGTTCCGCTCGTCGTTGACGGGGTAATAAGGTTCGCTGCCTTCCTGCCATTCTGAACTGTATTCACGCGAAATGACAGTCCTGGGACAATCATCCACTTCAGCACCGAACATTTCGAAATGCTTGTGTTCGATCACCCGGGTGTAAGGCACTTCACGTTCTGTATAGTTGACTACGGCATTTCCCTGATAATTGCTGCAATCCTTGACTTCTGTTTCAAAATGAACGGTCCGGTATTCCAGTTTTCCGAAGCGGTACTGATAGAATTCGTCGATGGCACCGGTGAAAACAATTTGTTCTGCCTGTGCGGTCAATTCATCCCGATGTGCAAAGAAATCGCATTCCAGCCGGGTTTCAACACCGTCCAGCAGTCGCTCGATCAGTACATTGTATCCGCCGACAGGAATACCCTGGTATTTATCATTGAAATAGTTGTTGTCGAACACCAGGCGGACAGGCAGACGTTTGATGATGAATGCCGGAAGTTCCGTACATTTTCGTCCCCATTGTTTTTCGGTGTATCCCTTGATCAGTGTCTCGTAGATATCTTTTCCAATGAGAAGCTGGGCCTGTTCTTCCAGATTGCGCGGCTCGGAGATACCTTGTGCTTTCATGCGGGCAATGGCTTCAGCCTTCTGTTCGTTCAGCTTGGCAACTGCTTCTGCCGGGGTTGTTACTCCCCACATCTGGTAGAATGTATTCATGTTGAACGGAAGGTTATAAAGTTTTCCCTTATAATTGGCCACGGGAGAGTTGGTGTATCGGTTGAACTCCACAATGGAATTGACGAAATCCCATACTTCCTTGTTGGAGGTATGGAAGATGTGTGCTCCGTACTTATGTACATTGATGCCTTCAATCTTTTCGCAATAGATGTTTCCTCCTAAATGCGGACGGCGGTCAATGACCAGACATTTCTTTCCCTGTTGTCTGGCTTTGTAGGCAAAGACTGCTCCGAACAGTCCTGCGCCTACGATCAGATAATCGTAATGTTTCATATCGGGTTGTTGTGATCCTATACGTTTGGATATTTCAATGAAGCAAAACTAACATTTATTTTTCAGAGAAACAAATATCCATTCTTTTTTAATTGACTATCTTTGCATACCTTATTTAAATATAAGTATCAGTATGAACAGGAAAATTCTTAAACCCATTAAAATTTCAGCGATTGCGGTGGGGGCGCTGATCGCTGTGTTTCTGGCGGTAGTTACCATTGCCGTCAACTTCGTATTTACCCCTTCGAGGCTGACTCCTGTAGTTTTGCGGGTGGCCAATCAGTCCATGAATGCCAGGCTGGATATGGAAAGTGTGGAACTGACTTTCTTCTCTACTTTCCCGCGTTTCGGCCTGAAACTTACGGACGGATCACTGGTTTCGAAAACCATTCGGGATACGTTGTGGGAGCGTACGGACTCTCTGGTATCGTTCAAGAAGTGTGTGGTTGTCATTAACCCGATAGACTATCTGAAAGATAAGAAGATCAGTTTGTATTACCTGGGCCTGGAAGATGCATCGGTATATGCTTTTAAAAATAAGGAAGGTGTTGCCAACTGGGACATTGTATCCGCAGATACGACAGCCGTAGAAGATACGGCCGGGCAGGAACGTCCGGATATCAGTGAGATTAATATCAACCGGGTTGCGTTCAAGCGGGCAAATGTGGTGTTTGATGATCGGGACACCCGGCTGTATGCACGTGTAACGGATGCTGACCTGAACCTGAAAGCTTCGCTTCGGAAAGGACATTCTGATCTGGCTCTGGACTTTAAGAACCGGAATATAATATTCTGGCAGGATGGCCGGTTGCTCTTGCGGCGTATGGCAACGGAACTGAAAACCAACCTTGATCTGAACAGGCAGACCCGTACGCTGACTTTGAAGGATACGCGGCTTTCTGTTAACGGAGTGGCGCTGGATGTGGACGGAACGATTCGCCGGGATACGGTCAATCATGCGGCAGCAGTAGATTTGACCTATGGATTGCATGCTCCGTCGTTGGAGACTGTTCTTCGGATGATTCCGAGAAGTATTATGAAAGATACCAAGGTTGCTGCAAAAGGTGAGGTGAAGGTTGCCGGCACATTGAAGGGTTTGTACGGAAAACAGCAGATGCCCGAAATAACCTTGAAAGTACAGGTAAACGATGCTTCGGCCAAATATGAAGGACTGCCATATGGTATCGACCTGCTTTCGGCAGATTTTGCTGGTTTTATTGACCTGATGAAAAAGAAACCATCCTATGCAGATCTCAAGATTTTCCGTTTTCAGGGAGCGCATACCGACATTCTGGCTGATGCAAAAATAGAGGATTTGCTGGGAGATCCTGATATAACTTTCAATACGAAGTCTTCGATAGACCTGACTTCCCTGTCGCAGGCATTTCCTTTACAGCCGGGAGTAACGTTAGGCGGAAAGGTGGATGCGGATCTGAATCTGCGGTGCCGGTTGTCTGCCCTTCAGAAGCAGGATCTGGGCCGTCTGAAACTGAAAGGAAAGCTGGATATGAAGCAGATGGTGCTGAAAGATACGACGCATAACTTCTCGTTTACCGGAGATGCATCCCTGGCTTTCATCGGTAATGAGGTGCTGGGGGCGAAGATGGAGATCAATAAGATTGCTCTGACTTCCAACCAGATTAACTCGAAAATCGATAAACTGACTGCACGTATCAAGTCGACCAATCCGCAGGATACAACCCGCATTGTCGACATGGAGTGCAAACTGGAGCTGGAACAGCTGAAAGGAGAGATGACAGACTCTTTGGGAGTTTTCTGCCGCAAGACGAATGCTACTATACACATTCAGCCGGGTAAAGTGAATCCGGCCATGCCGAAAGTGGCATTGAGCATGAAGGCTGATACACTTTTCTGCCGGATGGGAGCCATGCGGATGGGGATGGATAAAGGAGGATTTGCCATTACGGCTGAAAAAGTCCGTGATTCGGTGTGGGATCCCAAAGGTATTATCGGTTTTAACCGCCTGCGTGTGAAGACCCCCGAATTTGCATTGCCGATCATTTTCCGAAAGACTCAGGTCACAGTGGGCAACCGTTCGATCAAGCTGAAGAATGCAACCATGCGAATCGGCCGTTCCAACCTGACAGCTTCAGGAGCCGTCTATAACCTCTATGAGGCCATGAAGAAGCATACCTTATTGCGGGCTAATCTGTCGATTAACTCACGAAATCTGGATTGCAACCAGTTGATCAACTCACTGAATTTCCCGGAAGACTCACTGGCTGTAGAGACGGATACGACAGATACGGCACCTTTGGAACTGTTTGTCATTCCGAAGAATATAGACTTCGAACTGCAGACCAACTTGAAACGGGTGAAATATGGAAAGATGGTGTTTGAAAATGTACACGGAGCCGTTGATGTCCGTAATCAGGCTGTACACCTCAAGAAACTGACTATGAGGGGACTGGATGCAGACATTGACGCGACGCTGGTTTACCGGGCACGCCGGAAGTCAAGAGGATATGCCGGTTTTGACTTTAAGCTTCATAAGATCAATATTGGTAAGCTGGTGGATTTTATTCCGTCACTGGACACGATTGTGCCCATGCTTCGTTCTTTCCAGGGAATGGTTAATTTTGAAGCTGCAGCTGAAACTGCCCTGGATTCCAACCTGAATGTCCGTATACCGACTTTGCGCTCGGCTGTTCATATCAAGGGTGACAGCCTGGTACTGATGGATGGTGAAACCTTTGCGGAAATCTCGAAGATGCTTCGCTTCAAGAACAAGGAACGCAATGTGTTCGATAGTATTTCAGTGAACTTGACCGTGGATGATGGAAAGGTAACGGTCTATCCTTTCTTGCTGCAGATTGACCGTTATCAGGCTGCGGTAGGCGGTACGCAGGGACTGGATATGAATTTTGATTATCATATCTCTATTCTGAAATGGCCGATCCCCTTGCTCAAGATCGGTGTTAACGTGACTGGTAATGCCGCTGACCTTGACCATGTCAAGATCAAGCTGGGCAAGGCGAAGTATAAAGATGCTGTAACTCCAGTGGAGATCCGCAGAATCGACAGTACCCGAATCAATATGGGTGAGCGGATCGTCAATGATTTTCAGAAAGTAATGATCCGAGGTAATCGGAAGATGCTGGCACTGGCAGAATAAAAAAAATAAACCGGACAATAAAGTCCGGTTTATTTTTTTCAGATAATCTGTTTATTTCTTACTATACTTTTGCAACAGGTCTTCTGCAACCTTGTCGCCGAGTTCCTTGGCTTTCTCCAGGTTGGCCATGCCTTCCTTGTTCTTTTTCTGCTGGATTTGCGTGTATCCCAGCATCCGGTAAGCTCCTGCATTCTTCGGATCGAGGTTCAAGACCTTCTGAAGGGCGGTTACAGCCTCATCAAGCTGATTGACGCGCAGGTGAATACCTCCTTTTTCAAGCCAGTATTCTACATTCTGAGGTTCCAGTTCCACCGCCTTGTTGATATCGTTGATGGCTTGCTGGTACATGCGGCACTGCATCTCTGCATGAACACGCGTCAGATAGAATTCAGCACCAACCTGTCCCAAGACTGCATCATAAATGTCATTGTAGTCTTTTACGGCTTCCCGATGCATACCGGCTTCGGAGCGGAAGCGGGCACGTTCGTACAAGTAGGGAACCGCATCCTTTCCGTAAGGTTCATTAAATTTGGAGACTGCGCTGTCCATTAGAGCAATGATCTCTTTGATATCAGCTTTTGCCAGTTCCTTGGCCTTGGCTTCAGAGTAAAAGCTGGAAGCAGATGCCATATTTGTTTTGTTGACTGCTTCATAACTTGTAACAGCTTCCGGGTATTTCTTCATGGCGAAATAAATGTCTCCCTGCAGCTGGAGGTAAAGTCCTTCGGGAGCCAGTGCTACAGCTTCATTAATTTCCTTCAGGGCCTTGTCGAAATTCCAGTCACTGTACGGCTGTTTCTCGCCCAGGCTGAGGTTGTAGTCATACAGCAGTTTAGCCGCGTTGTAGTGAGCTTCCTCTTTCTTGGTTGCCACATTGAACATTTCCTTCAGATCCTTTTCGGCATCTGCACCACGGCCTTCCTGAGACAGGTAGAAAGAAGCCCGGCGGAGGTAGCCTTCCATATTGTTCGGATAGCGGGAAATGAAATCGTTCAGCAGTTCCAGATAGTCTTCTCCATTGAGCTGGGATGAACTGATGTACAGGTAAACCAGTGCCTGTGACTCATCTTCCGGAAGTCCTTTTTTGATTCCGATAGAATTCAAAGCCATGTCACTTCCGGAAAGTGCACTGATGGACAGGCCTTTTACGAAGCTGATACCGATGGCATAGCTTTCAGGACTGTCTGCTTCCGTATTCTTCTGAAGCATACCGATCACCTGACCTTCAGCGTTCATGATCGGACAGCTGACGGTTTTCTCTGTCGTCTTCATGTTCAGGGTATAATAAAGCGACTCGTTGCTGATCGTGTCTACTTTGGTGATTGTACCCGTTTGTCCTTCAACAGATTTCTGCGTGGAATAGGGAAGGAGATAGATCTGCTCTCCCGTTTTTCCTCCTTGTACTGCGGGATCAAGCGTAGCTGATTTTTTGTTTACTCCCGTTTTGAATTTGATTACATCGTACAAATCATTGGCACCCATGATGTATCTTACAGGAAGCTCTTTTCCGTCAGCCGTTACGATCACCGCATGGTCTGCTCCCTTGAACAGGGAATAGTCGGATACAGCCGTTCCTTCTTCATCGATATAGAAACCGTTTCCTGTGTTCAGGATCTTGTTGTCTTTATTGTATGTAATGACGGAGAACACGGCTTTCTTCGCTTGGTTAGCCCATTTGGGAAGGGTTTGTGCCGTTCCCGTGCAGAAAGCCAGACCGCAGGTTAGCAATAAAATAATTTTTTTCATGTTCAGTTCTATACAAATAAGGTTAGATTATTCTTCCGGGGCGAAGCCGCGTTGCTTGACAGCTTCATAGATCAGAATACCCGCTGCCACCGAAACATTGAGAGACTCGATGCTTCCGAAAAGGGGGATTTTGATCCATTCGTCACACAAGGCCAGGTGCTCATAAGGTACGCCTGTATCTTCGGCTCCCATAATGATGCAGGTCGGTCCCTGATAATCGGCTTTGGTGTAATCATAGTCTCCTTTCTCGGTAGCAGCTACGATTTTGAATCCGCTTTCTTTCAGGAACCTGATAGTGTTTGTCAGGTTGTTCTCCCGGCAGACGGGAAGGGTGTGCAAGGCTCCGGCCGAAGTCTTGATGGCGTCTGCATTTACACTGACGCTGTTCTTCGACGGAATGATGATGGCATCTACTCCTGCACATTCACACGTACGGGCAATTGCTCCGAAGTTTCGTACATCTGTCACACCGTCAAGCATGATGAGCAGCGGGTTCTTTCCCTGTTCAAACAGGAATGGAACGATGTCTTCTGTCCGCTGATAGGTGATGGGCGAAATAAAGGCAATGACTCCCTGGTGATTCTTCTTGGTAATCCGGTTGATGCGTTCCACCGGAACACGCTGTACCGGGATGAATGTATCCTTCAGTACGGCAAAGAGTTCTTTCGACAAATCACTCTGGATGTCCTTCTTCACCAATACTTTGTCAATCTCCTTTCCGGCCTGTATGGCTTCGATGACGGCTCTTACGCCGAATATCATTTCGTTCTTTTCAATCATATTAAGTTATTTATCTGTTTGGGTTATTGTTCAGTCCCAAAAGAGCCCGGGCATTGTTCAGGGCTGCTTCGGTCATGGTACTTCCGCTTAGCATGTTGGCTATTTCTCTGACGCGTTCTTCATCCGTCAGTCTGCAGATATGACTGTTGGTTCCGCTTTCCGTATCTTCTTTGTATACCTTGTAATGGGCACAGCCGCGTGCTGCAATCTGTGGAAGATGCGTAATGCTGATCACCTGCCGGTTCTGGCGTCCCATGTCCTGCATGATAAGAGCCATTTTCTCGGCAATGGATCCGGATACACCGGTGTCTATCTCGTCGAAGATAATGGTCGGCAGTTTTACCGCTCCGGCTATCATGGCTTTCAGGGAAAGCATGACACGGGCAATCTCACCGCCGGAAGCAATGGATGCCACGTTCTGAAGCGTTCCGTTCTTATTGGCAGAAAAAAGGAACACTACGCTGTCCATGCCTTTCGCATCGGGTTCCTTGCGCCGGGTCAGCTCCACGGCAAACCGGACATTCGGCATGCCGAGCGGAATGAGGAGTGACTGCATCTTTTCTTCGATGTGGCGGGCTGAACGGGTGCGGAGTCCGGTCAGTATATCTGCCTGCTCCATTACCTTATTATATAAGGATTCTTTTTGCCGGTTCAGTTCGGCAATATGGTCATCGAACGATGTAATGGCATTCAGCTGTTCCCGATAGCGGTCTGTCAGCGCAATCAGTTCTTCAACCGTGTCTACGCGATGTTTCTGTTGCAGGGAATAGATGAGATTCAGCCTTTCATTGACATAGTCAAGCCGGGAAGGATTGAATTCCACTTCTTCCTGTGCATTGGCAACTTCGAGGGAGATATCCTTCAGTTCAATGTAGCAGCTGTTCAGCCGTTCTGTCCATTCCTGTGCAGGCGAGTACACCTTCGAAATGTTCTGCAACGTCTGCATACATTCCTTGATGAGCGGAAGACTTCCGCGTTCATCGTCGTTGATGGTCTGCTCTGCTTTGTAAAGCCCTGACTTGATGTCTTCCGAATGGCTGAGGGTCTCTGCTTCCTGTTCCAGCGAAGCCTGTTCACCTTCTTTCAGGTCGGCTTCTTCAAGCTGCTCCAGCTGGAAACGGATATAGTCTTCATCCTGCCGGTTCTTTTCGGCTTGTGCGATAAAGTCTTCGAGATCCCGGCACACCTTCCGGTAGTCCTGGAAAGTCTTCTGATAAGCACTGAGCTGAGCGTCGTCTTGTGCAAGAATATCCAGAATATTCATCTGAAAACCTTCCTTGTTGAGCAGGAGATTCTGATGCTGGCTGTGCACGTCGATGAGCTTTTCTCCCAACAGTTTCATCTGCGCCAGCGAAGCCGGTGTATCGTTAATGAAGGCGCGGCTCTTTCCATTGGCAGAAACTTCTCTTCGCAGAATACATTCTTCCGGATCGTATTCGATGTCGTTTTCCAGAAAGAACTCTTCCATACCGTAAGAAGCAATGCGGAACCGGGCTTCGACAATGCATTTCGAAGCTCCGTTCTTGATGGCTTTTACGTCAGCTCTTTGTCCCAGCAACAGGCCGATAGCACCCAGGATGATGGATTTTCCCGCACCGGTTTCACCGGTTATCACGGAGAAACCGGACGTGAAACTGATGTCCAGCTTGTCGATCAGTGCATAGTTTTGAATGTAAATGGACTGTAACATGATGAATGGTTCAGCTATTCCCGGCTGTTCAGAGCAGGGTTACAAGTTTGTCTATAATGTCTTCGGCCACTTCCTTTTTGCTCTTCAGCGGGTAAGTGCTGGCATTCTGGCGGTCGATGATCGTTATTTTGTTGGTATCACACCGGAATCCTGCTCCTTTGTCGTTCAGGGAATTCAGAACGATGAAGTCAAGATTCTTGCGGGCCAGTTTATCCTGGGCATGGGCTACTTCGTCGTTGGTCTCAAGTGCAAAGCCTACCAGACGCTGGTTTTCACGTTTGGACTTGCCCAGTGCAGCCGCAATGTCGTGAGTCGGTTTCAGCCGCAGCACCAGATCTTCCTTTTCACGTTTGATCTTGTGGTCGGCCGTACATTCAGGCGTAAAGTCAGCCACGGCAGCACAAAGGATTCCTGCATCGGCATCTGCATAGGCTGCAGTTGCTGCCTGATACATTTCCTCAGCGCTTTCCACATTGATGCGGTGTATGTTCGGGTGGTGAACCTGAAGGCTGACCGGTCCGCTGACGAGAGTGACTTCTGCACCCCGTTCGGCGCAGACTTCTGCCAGTGCATATCCCATCTTTCCGGAAGAATAGTTGCCGATGAAACGTACCGGATCGATTTTTTCGTATGTCGGGCCGGCTGTGATCATAACCTTGCGTCCTTTCAGGTCTTCCTTGCCTGCAAAGAATCTTTCAAGAACTTCAATGATTTTTTCCGGTTCTTCCATTCGTCCTTTTCCTACGAGATGACTGGCCAGTTCTCCGGCAGCCGGTTCGATGATGTGGTTCCCGTAAGAGCGGAGAATATCAAGATTATGCTGGGTTGACGGATGGGCAAACATGTCCAGATCCATAGCCGGAGCGATGAATACCGGAGCTTTCATTGAAAGATATGTGGTGACAAGCATGTTGTCGGCAATGCCGTGAGCCATCTTTCCGATGGTGGAAGCTGTGGCAGGTGCTATGACCATGGCATCGGCCCACAGGCCCAGATCGACATGGCTGTGCCAGGTTCCGTCCCGTTGTGAAAAGAACTCACTGATGACGGGCTTGCTTGTCAGGGCCGACAGCGTGATAGGAGTAATGAATTCCTTGCCTGCCGGAGTGATGACGATCTGCACTTCCGCTCCCTTTTTGATCAGTCCCCGGGTAAGCACGGCAGCCTTGTAGGCTGCAATGCTTCCGGTGATACCTAAGACGATTTTCTTTCCTTTCATCATAATTATTTCAGCAGTCCGCTTTCACGCAGTCTGATTTTGGTTAGTACGTTCTTGGTGTTCAGGGTGAAGTCTCCGTTCAGGACCCATCCGTAATAGCCCGGATCGCGTTGCAGAACTTCAGAGACAGGCATTCCCTTGTATTTGCCGAAGTTGAACACTTCCACACCTTTGTCGTCGTAGACGATACGTCCTGCAAAGTCAACGTTCTTGTTGTAGCTTGAATACTCAGACAGGAAGTTGATGTCGTTTTCCAATACATCCGGATAATGGTCCAGCTGGGCTTTCAGCACTTCATAGGTTGCCCGCGTGTCGGCTTCCGCAGTATGTGCGTCCTCCAGGTTCTTGCCGCAATAAAACTTGTAGGCAGCCGAAAGGGTACGCTGTTCCAGTTTGTGGTAGATGACTTGCACGTCAATGAATTTCCGGCGTGTCAGATCGATGTCGATGCCTGCGCGCAGGAATTCTTCCACCAGAACCGGAACGTCGAAGCGGTTGGAATTGAATCCGGCGATGTCTGCACCTTCCAGGTCGCGTGCAATGTCCTTGGCTACTTCCTTGAATGTCGGACAGTCGGCCACGTCTGCATCATAAATTCCATGAATTGCAGATGAAGCTTCGGGAATATGCATGCCCGGATTGATGCGCATGGTCTTGCTTTCCTCGTTGCCGTTTGGATAAACCTTCAGGTAGCAGATTTCGACGATGCGGTCTGTATTGATGTTCGTTCCGGTGGTTTCCAGGTCGAAGAAAACCAGCGGGTTCTTCAGATTGAGTTTCATAATCAGTGACGTTTCAATGTTTGTTTTCTTGTGTTTAGTCGTTCAGCATCATCGGCATCAGCAACATGAGCAGGTCTTCGTTTTCTTCTTGTTCTTCGGGCACGACAACACCGGCGCGTGACGGGTCTGCCAATTCAATGATGACATTCTGTGAAGCGATGTTGTTCAGAATGTCAATCAGGAATGACGACTTGAATCCGATGCTCATGGCATTTCCGTCGTACTGGCAGATCAGGCTTTCTTCGGCAGATGTGGAGAAGTCGATATCCTGTGCCGAGATCTTCATCATGTTTTCCGACAGACTCAGCTTGATCAGGCTGCTGGCTTGTGAAGAGAAGACAGAAACACGGCGCAGGGCACTGATGAAGCTTGCGCGGTCGATGATGGCTTTATGCGGATTGTTTTGCGGAATCACAGAATTGTAGTTCGGGTATCTTCCTTCGATCAGGCGGCACACCATCCGGTAGTTTTCCAGCGTGAAAGTAGCGTTGCGGTCGTCGAAACCGATCTGCACATCGCCTTGTTCCTTGGGAAGAAGGTTCTTCAGCAGGTTGGCAGGTTTCTTCGGGAGAATGAACGCAGCCTTTTCTTCTCCGTGAGCAGCATAGGTCTTGTTGCGTACCAGCTTATGTCCGTCCGAAGCCACCAGGGTGATGTCCTCGGTTGTAATATCAAAGTAAATACCGTTCATGACGGGGCGGAGTTCATCGTCTGCCGTAGCAAAGAGGCTTCTGTTGATGCCTGTTGTCAGGATGTCTGCTCCCATGACTACCTGTACGGCGCCTTCGTTGAGCTCGGGAGCCTGCGGGTATTCGTCTGCGCTTTGTCCCATCAGACTGTATTTACCGTTCTGATACTGTACGGTAATTTCCAGATTGCTGGAGTTGATCTGAAAGCTCAGCGGCTGTTCCGGGATTTCCTTCAGTGCTTCGAGCAGTGTCTTCGACGATACGGCGAAGCGTCCGTCTTCTTCGTAGTCGCTTACTTCGATGGAAGTGGAGAGGGTTGTTTCATTGTCAGAAGCGGTCATCGACAAGGTCCCGTCCTGCAGTTCGATCAGGAAACAGTCCAGAATCGGCAGGGAGTTTTTAGAGTTGATGACACGGCTGATAGCCTGTAAGTGGCTGAATAAAGCGGTACTTGAAACAATAAACTTCATGTTTTTATTTGTTTTAAATTTCTATGTTCTTTTCGTTCACAGGTTGCTGTTTAAGGGCTTTTGACTGGCCCTATTTAACTGCCAAAGTTACGAAAAGATTGCGTATGCATCACAAAAAAACGGTCGAAAAATTAGTTTACTTCTTGAGAAAAGCGTAATTTCGTAACCAAATTTAAACGTAGAATTATGGAATTAGCAGGAAAAGTAATTGCGGTTCTCGAACCGAGGGGCGGTGTCTCCAAGAACGGGAACGAATGGAAAGTGCAGGAGTATGTCATCGAAACCCATGACCAGTATCCGCGCAGAATGTGTTTTGACGTTTTCGGTGCAGACAAGATACAGCAGTTTAATATTCAGGTGGGCGAAGAACTGAATGTATTCTTCGATATTGATGCCCGTGAATGGCAGGGACGCTGGTTCAACAGTATCCGTGCATGGAAGGTAGAGCGTGTGAATGCTGATGCACAGCAGATGCCTCCGATGGATGCACCTTTCCCGCCGCTGAATGCCGCTCCGGCAGCTCCGGTGGACTTCTCGTCTTCAGACGAAAAGGACGATCTGCCTTTCTGATCAGACTGTCGTAACGTGTTTGTATTCAAGGCAGACAGAAGATAAAAAAAGACTTCGGCGTTTTCATCAAAACGCCGAAGTCTTTTTGTTTAAACGCCGAAACGTTTTTTAAAAAGCCCGAAGCCTTCCGGAAACCGGCCGTGACAGCCGGATATCTCTTTGCCGGAAAGTAGGCTTTCTGTATCAATCGACCGCACGATTCTAGTGTGTCTTTATGAGGCTTAAAAAAGAAACAGGAGGAAAGCCAGACCGGCTTTCCTCCTGTTTCTTTGATGGAATTTATGAGTTCATGCTCATCAGAAATTCTTCGTTGTCTTTTGTCTTTTCCAGCCGGTCCTTGACAAAGTCCATAGCTTCTATTGGGTTCATGTCCGACAGATACTTTCTCAGGATCCACATGCGGTCGAGCGTAGTCTTGTCGAGCAGCAGGTCGTCGCGTCTTGTGCTGGAAGCAACGATGTTTACAGCCGGGAAGATACGCTTGTTGCTCAGGTTCCGGTCGAGCTGGAGCTCCATGTTACCTGTACCCTTGAACTCTTCGAAGATTACTTCGTCCATCTTCGAACCGGTATCGATCAGGGCGGTAGCGATAATGGTCAGTGAACCTCCGCCTTCAATGTTGCGGGCAGCACCGAAGAAGCGTTTGGGTTTGTGCAGTGCATTGGCGTCCACACCACCGGAAAGAACCTTGCCGGAAGCCGGAGATACAGTGTTGTATGCACGGGCCAGACGGGTGATAGAGTCGAGGAAGATGACAACATCGTGACCGCATTCTACCAGTCTCTTGGCTTTTTCCAATACGATTCCGGCGATCTTCACGTGGCGCTCTGCCGGTTCGTCGAAGGTAGAAGCGATGACTTCTGCGTTGACGCTGCGTGCCATGTCGGTTACTTCTTCCGGACGTTCGTCAATGAGCAGCATGATCATGTAGACTTCCGGATGATTGGCTGCAATGGCGTTGGCAATGTCCTTCATCAGGATAGTCTTACCGGTTTTGGGCTGTGCCACGATAAGCGCACGCTGTCCTTTACCGATAGGAGCGAACAGGTCTACGACACGTGCCGAGAGATTGTCGTCGTATCCTTTGCAGAGTTTGAACTTTTCGTCAGGGAAAAGCGGAGTCAGGTGATCAAACGGAACGCGGTCGCGGATGAGGCTCGGGTCGAGTCCGTTGATTTTGGATACTTTCACCAGCGGGAAATATTTTTCTCCTTCCTTGGGCGGGCGGATGGTTCCGTCTACTACGTCACCGGTCTTCAGTCCGAAGAGTTTGATCTGTGACTGTGAAACGTAAATATCATCCGGTGAAGAAAGGTAGTTGTAGTCGGATGAACGGAGGAATCCATATCCGTCAGGCATGATTTCAAGAACGCCTGTACCTTTCAATATATCATCAAATTCATAAGGCTTTTCTGCCGGTTTTTCCGGTTGCTGGGGTGCGGCCTGCTGGCTGGTGGAAGGGTTGTTGGAAGGAGTTGCCGCTGCAGGCTGGTTATTATTGTTGTTTTGCGCCTGGTTCTTGTTGTTGAACCGGTTGTTCTGGCGTTGCTGGCGGTTCTGGAATTTATTGTTTTTATTTTCCTTGGCCGGCGCTGCAGGAGCTTCCACTTTGGTTGCTTCAAATTTACCGAGCAGTTCTGACGGCAATTCAAATTTTTCAGAGGGAAGGTCTTCGATAGGAATAAAATCGCTGTTGTTGCTCAGGTCGAGTGCCGGAAGTTCCATGTCATCGTCAGCAACGGGAACCGGAATGCTTTTGGTTTCTTCTTCTGCTTGTGTGGCTTGTGCTTCTTTGATCAGGGTTGATTTGTTTTTGCTTCCCGGTTTTCTGCCGCGTTTTGCTTTGGGCTTTTCTTCCGTGGCCTCTGCCGCCGGAGCCTGGTTTTCTGCTGGACTTTCTGCAGGAGCAGCGGGAGCTGTCTGTGGAAGTTCGTCTTTGAACAATGGGGCAGGAGCGGGTAATGCCGGGGTGTTTGCTTCCAGTTTCTGTGCTTTGTCTTTGGTTGCGGTGTACACCTTATCGCCTTCTTTCTTTACGCTGATGCGTGATCTTTTACGAGGCTGGCCTTCTTTCTTCTCTTCCCCTGATTTAGCCGAGGCTGCTTTCTTTGTGGCACCGACAATGGCCTGTTCGTCCAGGATCCGGTAGACTAAGTCTTCTTTGCGGAGGGATTCGGTTTTAGTCAGACCCAACTCTTTGGCAATCTGTTGCAACTCGGATAAATCCTTGTCATTTAGTTGAATGATATTATACATAAGTATCGTGTAATGAATTTATAGGTAGCCAGCTTACGCGTATCAGCATGACTTGGACATGCTTCACAGGGCTTCTGTGCGGATTTACGCTTCAAAGGCTACTGATTAAAATGATAGTTTTAATTCTTTGTTTGATAAAAATTGTTGGAGTATACAGCATAAATGTGCTTGTGTAAGCGTCGTTATGCTTTTACGAGGACAAATATACGCGTTTTTTGTGAAATAGAATAACTCTTGGCCATTTTTTTTGTACTTCTGTCGTTTGATTGAAAGAAATGTGTTACTTTAGCCGTTGAAAGTTTTATTTATAAATAATAATTACAATACTTCGGTAAATTTTTACCGATAAATAAAAATAAAACAATAGAATCGGTGT